>Ga0210040_10000130_pt1 | contig 146837 bp, 100 predicted proteins | sample CryGeyCG12114_NA_FD_185462 | JGI IMG/M metagenome (GOLD analysis project Ga0210040, IMG submission 185462) | Groundwater microbial communities from aquifer - Crystal Geyser CG19_WC_8/21/14_NA (SPAdes) (version 2) | ecosystem: Environmental > Aquatic > Deep subsurface > Groundwater | place...
AGTAGTTTTAGAAAGAGTAGTTTTAGAAAGAGTAGTTTTAGAAAGAGTAGTTTTTAAAAGAGTAGAAATAGAAATAAAAATCGTAAAACTAGAAATTATAAAATTTAAGAATTTTTTTTTAATTATATTTATTAGTTTACTTTTATTAAATTACTCTTTTTTTATTAAAGTTATCTACTAGATTTATTAAACTTACTATTACTACTTTTACTTTTACTACTACTATTACTACTACTACTATTACTACTACTACTATTACTACTACTACTATTACTACTACTACTATTACTACTACTACTATTACTACTACTACTATTACTACTACTACTATTACTACTACTACTATTACTACTACTACTATTACTACTACTACTATTACTACTACTACTATTACTACTACTACTATTACTACTATTATTACTAGAAATAAAAATAGTAAAACTAGAAATAATAAAACTAGAAATAGTAAAACTAGAAATAGTAACGTTATATACCTAGTTTTTACGTATATCTAGTTTTTATATACTTTTTAGATCTTTTATAACTTTATAAGTAGTTATTTATTTAAGCTTAAAATTTATACGTTACTTAACTATAGCTAAAGTTATTAATTAAAGAAGACTAAACTCTCTTAGCTCTTTAACTTATATAGTTATAAGAGTAAGTTTAAATTTAAACTTCTTTAAGTAACTAGCTAATAAATAAGGTAAATTAAGTACGATTTAACTTTTATAATATTTATAGTTTATTCTTATAGCTATATAAGTTTTAAGGCTTAAGTTCTAGTACTTAGAAAGTTATTAGAAAGTTAATTATTCTTTATAATTCTACTTAGAGCTTTTTAATAGTAACTTTAAGAAACTTTATAACTTTCTAATTTATTTATCTTTTATTACCGCTTCTTAAAATCTATATTACTAGTAGTAGAAGCTATAGTATATATAAATTCTAATTAATATATCCTATTAGTCTAGGTAGTAAAGCTTATTTTAGATAGAACTTAAAAGCCTAATAACTATATATATACTATAGTTAGTTAAGTTCTAGAATCGAAAATCGGGTTTTTATCTAGTTATCTAAGCGTGTATAAAGTTTAAGCTAAATCGATAAAATATTAATAAAGTTATAAAAGATTTAAGTAGTACGTAAAAATTAAAGAGTACGTAAAAACTAGGTATATAACGTTATATTACGAATTACTAAGACCTTTTATAAGATTCTAGATTATAAATAGTAATAAGAGGCTTAGTAACTTTTTAGTATCAATCGTATTAAAAACTCGCTAGTTTTTCTTTTTTTCTTTTAAGTATTAAATCGTTATTAATAGCGATCTAGCTAGTAATATATCTCTTAGTACTTATTAAGCCTCTTATTAAACTACCTCGCTAGCCTAGTTCTAATATAGTAAAACTAGAAATAGTAAAAGTAGTTTTAGTAATAATAATAACTCTATATTAAAGGTACTTCTTAAGACTAACTATATAAGAATAGTTAGAGCCTTAGAGTACTTTAGGTAGGTATTAGCTATTATAAGGTATAGAGTAAGGTATAGTAGAAAGCGAATAAGTAGAAGCCTATTAGGAATTCTAATATAGCGAGGTATACTAGTAGTAGATCTAAATAAAGGTATAGTTAAGTATATAATATAAGTTAACTATAAAGAGTCTATTTAAATAAGTAATTATACTTAAAGTAGTATATATTCTATACGTACTCTTTATACTCGATATACTCTATCTAGAGTATTTAAGGTAAGTAGAGTACGCTTACTCTTAAAGGACCTAGTTCTAAGAATATCCTCTCTAATTAATCCTTTAGTTATACTAGCCGCTTAGCGGCTATATTAGTCTAATCTACCTAGCTATAATTAGGCTAGTATATAATACTATTCTTCTTTAAGAGTAGTTCTTATCCTAAGAATAATTCTTAATAATAATATAAGAAGTTACTCGCGCTTACCTTTAAGCTATAGTCCTTCTCTAACGATATCTTCTTATTCTCGTATATAGATTCGTAAATCGTTTACCCTTTATTATAAAGAGTTAATTTCTCGGTTTAAATAAGCTAGAAAACCCGCGATAGCTCCCTACTCTAATTATCTTCGCTATAACGACTTATACGTAATAATAGCTAGTATTACGAAGTATTAGGCCTATACTAGTAAGTAATAAAAGGGTTACGACGAGTAGTTTTCCGTAGAGGAATTTAATACTCTAGAATCGTAGAAGTAACGCCTAAAGGTTTAAGCTCGAGAATATTAAGAGCGTCTAGTACGGCGTGCTTAAGAGATAGCTACGGAACTAGCTTAAGAGTAACGCGCTTTAGGTTAAGTTAAGAGGCAGCTTAAGAATATTTTAAAGCGGTAGAGCGATATAATAAATTAAGAGATCTAGGCTCTAGAGGCGCTTAAGGAAATAGAGAAAGCTAGTTTTAGGGTTAGGTAGTTATTATCTAATAACCTACCTAGTAGCGCGCTTTACGCTTATAATAATATATAGCTTCTCTCGCTTTTAGCTTAGAAGTCTAATCTAGGTTTTAACGGTAGAATACAGTAACGAACTCCTTAAGTATATATTTCGCGAGCTTCTATATATTCTCTAAGTCTTTATATCCTAACTATTTAACTAAGTATCTTAGTTTACCCTATCGGTTCTAATAATCTAAGATTTTATTAAAATTATAAATTTCCTTCTTATCGTCCTTATTTAGCTATAGTAATATCTAGAGTTTAGTGTTTTTTAGTACTAGCTCTAGGAGTAAGATATAGAATATTAGGTATATTTATATATTCTTTAGTAGGTCTAAAATAAATATTACTAGTCCTTTTTTTCTTCTTAATTTTAAATAGCTTAAGCTTTATATAGTTTAATTTTAAGCTTAGTCTCTTTATCTTAATGTTTTTTTTAAGTAGATAAACGGGGTCCCTCTCTTCTAGGATCGATCTCGCGAGCCTTTTCTTATTTATATACTTTACGAATCTTTTCGTAAGGAACTTAAAGTTAGTTTTAAGTTCTTCGTAGAGTTTATAGAGTAGTTCGACCTTAACTATTACTTTTTAGTTAGGTTAAGGCGAGGGTATATTCTTAAGCCTCGGATAAAATCTATAATTAGTATAAAACGAAGTCTTACTATTAGCTAATTTATAGTTATTAAAGTAGAATTACGCGATTAAGAGAAGTTCTATCTAATTATTTTAGCGATAGTTAATATATCCTTAAAGGTATTATTTAAGGGTTTAATTCGTTTATTTAATTAGACTATTAGTCTAAAGATAGAATAATATTAATATCTTATACTTAGTTACTAATAGCTTTATTAGGGATTTTTAAAATTTAGATATAAAGAGTTTATCTTAGTCGAATATAACTTCTTTAGGTATTCTATAGTTTACGAAGACTATACGAAGGAATTCGTAAGTAAGGTCTTCGGCGATTAATAACTCGAGGTAGGATTTAAAATAAGAGTACTTCGTAAGTTTATCGTAGATAATAAGGATACTATTATAAGTTATACCTATAAGAGGTTCCTTTAACTTAAGTAGCTTTATAATAAAGTCTAAAGTAATTAATTTCTAAGCGCTTCTAGGTACCTTTAGGAGTTAGAGTAGGCCGTAGGGTTTATATCTACCGTATTTAGTTTTATTATAGATATCGTATTCTTTAATTCGTTACTCGATATCTTTTCTAATTCCCCTTTAGTAGTAGTTCTAAGTAATTAGTTTAATTATTTTATCGATTCTTAAGTATCCTATAATAGGATTATTATAGTAGAGCAATATAACCTCGTTCTTTTCTTTTAGACTTAGTTCTTCCGGTTCTAGCGTAGTAAGCATAGGTTGTGCGTACGTAAGGTACTCGCCCTCTTACTTTAGTATAGTGAATAGGTCGAGTTTAAGGTCTTTTATATAGTCTAGCCGTCGGCTTAAGGCGTTAGCTCGGTCGTTCTTCGTACCCTTAATATAAAAGATCTAGAAGTTATATATAGCTAATACTTCGGCCTACTATACTTATCTTTAATTAAGTTATTTAGTAATATTCTAATACAATAGGTTCTTATAGTTAGAGTATACCTTAATCGTATATTTTAGTTCCTTAAGGTATACTTTCTAATATCGAAAGGCTTTAATAATAGCTAGAAGTTCTTTATTATAAATATTATAGTTTAATTCTAGCCTTATTATCTTCTAAGAATAGTAAGCGATTAAGCGGATCTTCCCGTCGTTATAGACTTATATAATAGTAGTAGTAATTACTCTATTAGAGGCGTCCGTCTCTAAGATCGTTTAGAGATTAGGATTAAAGATTATTAGTAGAGGTATCGTAGTAAAAGTTTTCTTTAATAGTATAAAGGCTTCTTAGGCCTTTATAGTTATAGCGAATATAGTATTTAATTTCTTTATTAAATCTATAAGTAGTGCCGCGATTCGTAAATAGTTCTTAATAAATTATTAATTAAAGTTAAAGAGGCTAAGGAAAGCCTATATATCCTTAATAAACTAAGGTTTCGGCTAGTTAAGTATAGCTTTAATCTTCTTAAGGTCTATTCGTATTCCTTCTTAAGAGATAATATATTTAAGGAATTTAACTTCGGATTTATAGAACTTATACTTCTCTAGCTTAACTAGTAGAGAATAATCTTTTAGTACCTATAGTACTTTCTTAACGTAGGTAATATATTCGTTATACGTTTTTAAGAAGATAAGGATATTATCTAAGTATACTATATAGAAGATATCTAAATAGCTAAGTAGAGCGTTATTAACTAGTTTTTAGAACGTAGCTAGTATATTAGTTAGGCTAAATAGTATAATATAATACTTATAGAGTCTATATTAAGTATAAAAGGTAGTCTTTTATTTATTATCGTCCTTAACTTTAACTTAATAGTAAGCGTCTCGGACGTTAATAGCTATAAAGAACTTAGCGCCTTAAAGGCGATCTTATAGTTTATTAATCTAAGAGAGTAAGTATATATCTTTAATAGTAATATCGTTAAGTTTTCGGTAATTAACGTATAAACGAAGACTCTTATCTTTCTTTAGTACGAATAGAATTAGATATCCTACTTTAGTATAGTCTAGGTCGTATAGCGCGGCTCTAATATAGCCCTTTACTAAGTGCTTCTTTAGGTAATCTCGAAGGGCTTCTTTCTCTTTACCTAAAAGTAAGTATAAGGGTCTTACGTATAGGTACTTCTCTTCTTAAATATTAATTTAGTAGTCCTATAGTTTATATTTAAGTAATACGTCGACTCTAAATTTTTCCTTAAATAGCTCTTAGAATTCTTTATATTTAGTAGGATATTATACGAGCTCGACTAAAGCTAATATCCGTCTTATTAGCCGTAACTATATAGCCTTAGTAAAAGGAATTACCTTTCTAGAAGAATCGCTTCTATAGTTATATTAAGAGAATAGAAGTTTATTTTTACTCTAGTTAATTTTAGGGTTATAGTTCTTTAGCTATAATATTCTAAGGATAATATCGTATTTTATATTAACGATATTTAGCGAAAGTTATTCGCTATAACTATTAACCTTAAGGGTTATAGTACGGAGTTCTTAGTTTACCTTAGTATAGCTATCTCGAGTAATACTAAAAAGATTATAAGAAATCGCCTTATTCTTTTAAAACGTAGCTAGTTTATTAGCTATACGTTTATAGATATAAGTCCTTAAGGCTCTAGAATTAATAAGAATTATAACGTTCTAGTTATCGAGTATACCGCTTAAGATAATATAGCGTAAGTATTTTAGTCCTACGGTATTAAGTTCTTCCTCGAATATCGATTCGAGGTAGTAAGCGAGCTTAAAATTAAGGCTTAAGAAGTACCGCTTAGCTCTTTCTCTACCTATTCTTTTAGGTAGTAGAGGTGTTTAACGATCTAATAAGTATAATCCTCGTTCTTATAATCCCTAGGCTATTATTAGGAAGCTTAGTTAGCTTTTTTCCTACTTATTCCTCGGTATCGTCGATAGGGATTATAATAGTAGATATAATAATATAATATCCTTCTAAGTATATATATATTTTACCTTATATATACGTATTCTCCTTAAAGGTACTCTTCTCGAATAGTTTCGTTAATATAAGGTATAGAGACACCTTATTCCTCGTATTAGGCCTTAACTAAGTATACTACTTCGTTATTTAGGCGAACTACCTATATAATAACGGCGTTAATATTATTAATATATTCCTAATCCTCTTTCTCGAACTTAAGAACTTAATTAATTATAAGAAGTTAAAATTTATTAACGTCCTTATTAGATTCGTAAAGAATATTAAACGTAATTATTTAATAATCAATTCTCTTTAGATCGCTTTATTAATATATATATCCTTCTTCTTCCTTATCCTCTATCTTCGCGGAGTAGGTCGAGTCCTTATAGAATCTAAGTCTTAATCTTATTAGGTTATACTTTATTTCGATCTCTAAATCGTATACGAAATAATAGTACGTCGCTAGTTAGTTATACTTTAAATCTAGGTATACGACTTATCGCTAATATCGAGTAGTAATATATAGGTAAGTAAAGGTAACGGCTATAATCTATATTTTCTTATTATCTAGGTAGTAATCGAGTTCTCTTAGAGCCTTTCTTAGTCTTTAATTTTCCTACTTAATATTCTCTATAAGGTCGTAAGCCTCTTTATAAGTAAATTCTTCTTTAACTAAAGTAGCCGTTATTAGCGTTTATTCTAGAGGTAAGCTCCTTCTCGCTTTCTAACGTTCTTCCTTAGGTTTAGCGTTATTAAGTTAGGTCTTTATACGGTATTCTTTTACTACGTGCCCTAGTTTTTCGTAATAAAGATAAAGTTTATTCTTAATCCTCTTATCTCGTTCCTTTTACGTAAGTTTTCCTCGTTTCTAGAATTTTCTTTTATTTAAGTAGTTCCGTTTCCTTTAGGTAGTATTAAGGTCTATAGGTATAAGCCTATAGTAATTCTTTAAGTATTACTTAAATTTACTTATATTAGGTTTATTTAATACCTTAAACGCGAAATTATCCTTCTCTTATTTCTCGAGCCTTTACTTATAGATTCGTTCGTTAATTATTTATAATTAAGTAATTATAGCCGCTAAAGTATTAGGTTTTTTAACCCTAGATAGTTCGTTCTTAATCTCTTCCTTTAGTCCTACGTAAAACGCGGCCGTAAGAGCCGAATCGTTCTAGGTAATACGAGACTTTAGTTATTAGAATTAAGACGCGTAGTAGAAGACTAAGCTATATTAGTATAACGCTTAGATTTTTAGCTCGGCTTCTCGTTTCTCGTTAATATCCCCGTAGATTTTATTAATAATAACTTTAAAGTTTAAATAAAGAGAGAAGATCTATATAGTCTCTTCTTTTATCCTCTATAATCCGGGGTTTATAAAATCCCTAAGGTAGGGTTTAAACTAGTCTACCGCGTTACCTCTTAAGTAGATAAACGCGTATACTATCTTCTACTCCTTCGATTAGAAGTTCTTTATATAAAATAAAAGATTAAGATCGATCTAGTTTAAGAATTATTAAAGTTTCTTTTTATCCTTATAAAAAAGGTCTAGCGTAGCTACTTTAAAGCCGAAAGGTATAAAGAAGATCGCTAATAGCGAGGCTTTTATTATTACTCTTAATAAGAAAGTACCTTCCTTAACTATACTAGCTCGACTTAGTACTCTTAAACCTATTATAAGATTAGTAAGTTAATTAGTTAATTTTTAGGTAAGAATCTATTATAACTAGGGTCTACTTATATATACTTATACTTACTAAAAGCGGTAGTTAAAGTATTAAAGGTACTCCTTAAGACTAATTATATAAGGATAGTTAGAGCCTTAGAGTACTTTAGGTAGGTATTAGCTATTATAAGGTATAGAGTAAGGTATAGTAGAAAGTAAATAGGTAGAAGCTTATTAAGAATCCTAGTATAGCGAGGTATACTAGTAGTAGATCTAAATAAAGGTATAGTTAAGTATATAATATAAGTTAACTATAAAGAGTTTATCTAAATAAGTAGCTATACTTAAAGTAGTATATATCCTATACGTACTCTTTATACTCGATATACTCTATCTAGAGTATTTAAGGTAAGTAGAGTACGCTTACTCTTAAAGAATCTAGTTCCGAGAATATCTTCTCTAATTAGTCCTTTAGTTATACTAGCCGCTTAGCGGCTATATTAGTCTAATCTACCTAGCTATAATTAGACTAGCGTATAACACTCTACTTCTACTACTAAAACTTCTTTTACTAAAACTACTTCTACTATTTCTAGTCTTACTATTTCTACTTCTACTAGAACTACTTTTATTAAAATTACTAAAACTAAAACTAAAACTAGATTTACTAAATTTATAAAAGTCGTTTTATTCCTAGAAGTCGTTTTATTTCTAGAAGTCGTATTAATTACTACGCTAAAACCATCTATACGAAGCTAGGCTAAATACGTTAAACTTTCTTAGCTCGGTGTGTTGAGCCACAGACCCCACTGTGTTCCCAACTGTATACTCACGCTACATAAACCTACTGAACTGGCTATGATCGGCGCCATCGCATTGCCTGCTTCTGGATAAGCAAAAGTGCCGGGCTCCCACTCCCACCGAGGCCGCCACGGATAATGTATCCAAACCATAATTTGCTCTATCCCTTAACTGGTACGACAATCTCGGTCTACTGCACGTCTTACGGAAGCCAGGAACACAGCAACCGAAGCACAGAGCATCCCATGTGCTCCTGCTATCCTGTTCAGCGTCATATCTACGGTATGCAGACGCAGTCCATGTCATTTAGGCTCGTTCAGAAGTTCTCTGCCTCCAAGATCAAGCACGCATGTACTCGAGGGCATGAGGGGAAGAAGACGGAGAGGAAGCACGGTCTCTTGTTTGTGTACCATCACGACCTGGAAGTTTAGTTAGATTGCATAGCAGCCCCGTGGCCTTACGGGTAGTACGAGGCTCTGCATACAGCCTGCGAGAAACTGGCGTGAAGAGTCCCTTGTCCTGCCAATCGGATGACTCTATAAACCCCAGTCTCTTATCCCTACGTACGGTACTCACGAGTGGACAGGATCCATTGGCTAGTAACCCTGTCAAGACGCTGTTACGCTTATGCAGTCTAAATGGTGCTTTGGTGAGAGATCGGCAAGATCATCGATCTGAACGGGTCCCCTCCTCACCGTACTACTACAAGTACACTGCCGTTTAGATTGCTATCTCTCCGAGTCCAAGTGTGAGCTGTTCCAACTGCGGCACTACCGCATACTAACGACCGGAATTATAAAAACATTCAACTGTACCTTGGCTTCTCTCGAAGTATTGTGCAAGCCGTTGATTTCGTGCACGAGAAGAATCGCTTAAAGTCCCGCGCTACTGTTAGCAGTGCGCCGTGCGTAATACGACGGAAGAGTTATGCACAAGAGCTACGAATCAGCTTCGCGGGAGCGACGTGTTCGAGACTTATTTTCGAGCCTCGAGTGGAAAGCACATGGCCTAACTTACGGGGTACGAAATGCAGCGTCGCTTATGGCGTCCCTGGACCCCTTCGGTGTGAGAGATTCTTGGCCAACCCTGGTTCTTTGGTTAGTTTCCTAAACGTTTTCCTGCTATCTATTGGCCTAAATTCTCCTTGAAAGAGGCATCGAACAATGTGCAAGGAACGAGCTAATCAAAGAACCAGGAGCCGACCAAGTACTACTGCCCAGCTTTCTGTCGCTTGTGTCGAAGCTATTGACGTCAAGTTGTCGTGCGACTCCTCACTTACAAGTACTCCACGTCCGGCTCCTGCAGCACTGCACTCAATCTACGGTGGATCCTCCTCTGGTGGCCACTTCTGTTCTCCTCTTCAGGCGTTAAGCTTGACTTTGGCGTTTTGCGGTGGTGCGTCCTGTGACAGGCTCTCAGGGCTGTCTTCGAGTTTGCCCAATGAGCACCTCTAGGTGAGCTACCGCCGTCAATGGTATTCCCTCTTTGGCTAATCTTCCTTGCTTTCTCGCTCACCCTGGTGGTTCATTATGCAAGCCAATCCGAAACGCGTGTTGTTTCCTTCTCTTGACAAGCATAGTGCCATGTTCAAAGATGAGGCACGCTTGATAAACATCGTCGTCTTTTGGACTCCACGTAGTCGAGCAGCTCCGGATATCTACAGTGTCTTACAGAGGGTCTGAGTATGCATCCGTCTTGGTGTTGCTCCTTCATACGTCTCAGCGCAACTTGCATTTACAAACACTGCTCGTAGCGCCTGATGGGCTTCTAACGCAGCTTCCTTCAACATGTCGTTGCCATCAAGTCCTCGCAACCCAGATTGGCAAGCTACCCGTGTACCGAAACTCGCTTATCGCAAAAGCATTCCTCAGGAAGAAGCCGACCAAGTCAGAGCTCACGCTCGAGAAATCGCGATTCAAGCCACCAACGTTAGCCGCACGGACCCGGCTCGCAGCTCCAACGTCAGACCGGCAACCCCAGTAGAGGCAGCTGCACCAGCGAAGAAGAAGAATTCGTTCCTGAGTGGCTTGTTCGCTAAAGAGCCTACATTAATGGCATTGGCTCAGGTTGAAGCAGATCTCAAGTCCAAGCATGGTGCTGCCACGCCCCAGGCAGTACCCCATGTGAGCGCTCGCAAATTGCCTGATCATGTGCCTAAGGTGAATTCGAAATGGGATGGCATTCCGGAAGTCGTGAAGCAGCACGAGCGTGAAGAGAAACAGCGAAAGCGGTTGAGTGGTCAAAGCTCCCTTGCGCCGCATCAATCCATGCGCTCGCGCAGCACGGAAAGCTCGGCACGCAATAGCGCCCGTGGACACAAAACTCGGTCTCGACGGGAATCAGACGCGCGGGCAGCCAGCGGTACCGAGCCCCGCCGAAGCTCTGATAGGACGGTGGATAGGTATCATTGTCCGTCAGTATATACTACATCATCCGAGGATTCCCAGGAGATTTGTCGTCGGCCGGTAGCGGCTTCTGTGCGTTCACAGTCACTTCGATCACCTTCCGGCAGGAGTCTGCCAGAGATTACTTCATTCTCTACGTACAACGAGCAGCAGCCCAGATCTGCGCTACTACAACCATGGCAGGGCGTAAACAGTACGACAACGAACTCCGCCGGGTCGAGCGATCAGTCACGATACGAGCACTTTCAGCGAGAGTATTATGGGCCTACGAATGATGTAATACCCGAACACAGCTCGTCGCCTATACTGACACCGCGAGAAATGTCGCCTGTCACGCCGAGCTATGCCTCTGATCCTGCGGTTTCCCTGACTGAGTCTCTTTCGGACACGGAAACATCAAATGCTACGCCGGCCGTGCGCCCGAAGCGTACCGTTCCTGGCCAAATTGATGCGTTCCTTGCAGGGGAAGCTAGGCCATTGCATATAAGTGACGCGCAAAGAGGGCCTGAGACGGATTCTGGTTTGCCCCTGCGTAAGTATCAGCAACTGCGAGTCGATCGCGTGCAAGCCGACATTGCCAAGAGGCCGGACAGTTCGCGAGCTAGGCTCGGACTAAGTCCCAGTATGGTTGTGCGTACCGAAGCTGCGCCGTGGGAAGCACAAGAGCCCTCTATGGCGGGGACGAGCTCCTCACGTCTTGCTCCAAAGAGCCGACTGCCAAAGGCTTTGGCATTGTTCAAGTAAAAGCTTGAGGATGCGGGCAACAATATTGCCTGCATATGAACATATGAATTTCGTTGAGCGAGCAAGGCGCTGTGGTGTTCATAGGATGCGGCTAGACCTTCATGACGAAAGCTGAGGCTGCCGATTTTGATCTTCCTTAGGTACATATTGGTCAACCATGGAAGCTGCCACGGATAACGTGACTTCTTCAAACATGAAGTGATAAGGTATCAATGTGCTTTCCAGAAACGTTTGACTCTGCTCTAGGCGCCGAAATATTTTAGAAGCATACTGACAAGTCTGCTATCACCATACTGAGTACTTCCATATTCTTGGGCTAGCTCCGCTTGGTAGGCACGCGGGTGTTGAGTCTCCATTTTGCCAAGTCGGTATCCAAGTCCGTGAGCCAGATCGCTCCATTTGTCCCTTCCTCGTGGCAGCCACGCCAGGTAGTGCTTGGTATGCCAATCAGCGACCTAAGAAGACATCACACTTTGGAGGCTGTGCCACAGCAACAGAAAGTTAATGGAGGGTGTATGGAGTTCATGAACATAAGATCAAAGTGCGTGATAAGTCGACTTCCATGCCAACTCTCGGACTGATTTCAGCAAAACACCATTTTACCCGTTGAGGCAGGATGCCTTTCCCATTCGTTCTTTCCACGACTTCGCACCTTTCTTACCAACTGCACTTTACCTCTTCAACACATCCGTCCTTGCCTTCGACAGCAACTTCAGAGCGCAACCTCTTGAGGTCCACACTGAAGACACACAAGAGGCTTCCCGCTGCAGAGCAGTCGACCAATCTTAAAGAAGCCCTTTCGGCCCTGACGTCCTACCTCAAGTATATCTGCACACTCGATCTCGCCTTAAGCGGTGCTGTCATCAGCGACGAAGATATTGAACTTGCATTGACCAAGGAGATTGAGGTTGAATGGCGGCCAACCCTCTCATCAGGGTCGATACCAGGGCGCGATGTCGATCGAGTTCGAGGACATGGGCTGGACTACGAGTTTTTCTTCGTGCATCAAACATATGCTGCCATCCAGAACTTACTGGCTCGACAAGCTCTACTTGGCTTGTATGCATCATCTGTCCCTAGCTTGGACCAACGCACTGGCCTGATTCAAGTAGCGACGCAGCACCTCAAAACGGCATGCAGCATACACACTTTCCTCATACAAAGAGCAAATGTGGGAGATGGACCGCCAGAGCTCGCGCCCTCTGCGGTCGATGTTTCCATAAATACTCAGTCGGCTCTGCAGCGGCTTGCTCAAGCGGAATTCAACATGCTCAATGCCTTCAAAGATGATCCCTACCCTGCCGTGGTTATACAGGATCGAAACGAATCAGATCGAGATTGGATGATCAAAGCACCGGAGATCCCGAAGACTAGGGCGCAAGTTCTAACGCGTCTCTGTGTTGGTGCAGCGGAGCATGCAGCTGGTGCCAGCGCAATCCTCAAAGCTGAAAAGCGCGTCTCGAAAGACTTACTTGATTACGTTGACGACCTGAAGCGGACAGCAAGGGCTCGTGCATGTCGGTTTCAGGCAATCGGCGCCGATCTTCATGGGGAGACAGGCAAAGCCGTGGCTTGGATCTACGCCGGGTTGACCGAACTCGGGGTGGAAATCAACATGAAAGATGGCAACAGCAAAGCAAGCGGTCTCAACAAGCTCAAAGCATCATGGCAGGAGAGAAAAGAAGAGAAAAGAATAGAAAAGGGGAGTGCTCGCTGGGGAATAGATGCTGGAAAATCTGAGGAAGCGCGTATCCTCGAGTATCTGGAGAAGAGACTGATCAAATCGAACAATACAGTGCACTTCCAAAAAGTGCCTGAGCATAAACCTCTTCTAAATACACTACCGGGCGGCATGAACATGCCACTAGGTGGCGAGAAATGGCAGCCTCCGATACTTAGCGAGGACGAATTGGTGCAGATGAGAGCACCTCCGGATACTGACGCAACGGCCCAAGACAGCTCTGGGGACGAGAATCAAGATCATCACGACTCACGAGGCCCAGGTCCAGCTGGTGCGTTCCCTGGAACACAAGGCGAGTACAAAGAGTCATACTATTGAACAGCGTAATAACGATGATTGATGTTTCGAAGCATTCCCCTGTAGCATCCTCATTTATCACTTCTCAGTCGTTGTCAGACTACAAGACTGCTAGAGTGCATCTACTGCTTCTTGTGCTGGGCGAAGAAGAAGTTGGCACCCACAACCGTCAAGTTATTTTCTTCGGACCAATCTCTCACACCATGTCGCTCCTTACCATAGCCCCAGTGAGGTCTCTCCTTTGGCGGCTTCAAGCTCGACACATCGCCATCAAGCAGAACGAACACGTAACGATGAGGACCGGTTTTCTTCGGGGGTGCAGGCGGAACATACGACTCGACTTCGCCGGGCTTCATTTCTGTCTTAGACTCGCTCAGGTCAGAGTCAAGGTCGATCTCATCTTCGAACAGCTGCTCGAACTTGTCGACGATATCCATCAGGTCCGGCCACTCTATCTCCTCGCTACCAATTGGTGCGGTCAGATTGGTTACAATCCAGTGGCACATTTCACTCTTGACCGGATGTTTTCGAGATAGAGCATCAGGGTCAGTCAGAGCGAGAGTGAAGGTGAGATTCTTGTCGTTTGGTGGGTCGCCATAGTCGGGTGGGCCTTTGAGAGGATGAAAAGTGAATGTAGGACGTTCGGAGACAGATTTGACAGGAATGTCGTTTCCCATGAGGACTCTCTCGTGGCCTTTGGGGAACGAGAGATCTAGGTAGTAGGTTGGCTCGAAGTCATCGAGGACTTGTGGGATGATCTGATTTGCCAGAAGGACATCTCGAATAGTGGACTGGAAATGGACATTGTCGTTGTTATCGACCCCTGGTGACGGCCTAATGATCTCCTGCTGATACTCGGGCAGGACATTTGGGCGGACTAGGGCACTAGTCAAAGTGCTCAAGGCCACTAAGCGTAGTACTTGATACATGGTGCTGCTATGCGTATGCACTAGGTTGAAAGGTTCAGCTTCAGCTCGAGCAGAAGGTCGGTTTAACCACAGAGAGATGCTGTCAAGCTGTACAAGACTTCAAGCTACATTTCCGAGCATCATTACTCTGCATATCCTTGCTCGCCCCTCTTAAGAAGGCCGGACGAATGAGTGGTTTGGGGACACGCCATGAACGGGCAGCTGCAAGGCGCAAGACAAGATGACGTAAAGCTTAGGTTGATTGCCATGTAGGGCTTTTTGGGCTCCCCGACTCACTCGAGTCTGGAGAAGGCGCGCTAGCGTTTCGGCGGCTGAACTGCTGAGAATCCAGAGGCTAGACGCTACTACTCTAGGCTTGGCTCAGCAGAACAAGGTCGCGAGCAGAACGGCCGGCAAAGATCCGCCATGTGAAGCTGCGGCAACTGTCAACATTCAGTTCAGCGTACCAACATTGCCGTTGTCTTGATTTCTGTTCTTGCGCTTTTATCGTTGAGCTACATTCACAGTGGTCTCCTTCTCAGAGCCCAGCCATCTTCTTTCCACGTCCTCAGCTACTCCCCAGTCACCTTCTCCACCGTCAACAAACCTCAACCAGGCCACTTCCACCATGGCGACCTTGGGGGAGGACCTGCTGCAGACCGTCAACAAGCTTCAGGACCTCGTGTTTAACACCATCGGCAGTGACTCCTTGGATCTTCCTCAAATAGTCGTCGTTGGATCGCAATCCTCCGGCAAATCCTCAGTACTTGAGAACATCGTCGGCAGAGATTTTCTCCCCAGAGGCAGCGGCATCGTCACACGCAGACCGCTCATCTTACAGCTCATTAATATACCCCCCGATGATGAAGACGACTACGCGAACGGCGGCGAGGCGGCCATTCCGCATACTGCTGCCAGCGTAGCAGAACACTCGGAGTGGGCAGAATTCCACCACATTCCCGGTCGCAAGTTCCGGGACTTCAACCAGGTTCGAGCGGAGATCGAAAATGAGACGTCAAGAATCGCTGGAAACAACAAGGGCATTAACAGACAGCCCATCAACCTCAAGATCTATTCGCCACATGTGCTCAACCTGACGCTAGTAGATCTGCCAGGTTTGACCAAGGTACCTATCGGAGACCAGCCCGCCGACATCGAGAAGCAAACGAGAACCCTCATCAGCGAATATATCGCCAAACCGAACAGTATCGTTCTAGCCGTATCTCCTGCCAATGTGGACATCGTCAATTCCGAGGCGCTGAAGCTCGCACGCTATGTCGATCCCATGGGAAAGAGGACGATTGGTGTGTTGACCAAGCTCGACCTGATGGACCACGGCACGAATGCTCTGGACATCTTGTCTGGAAGAGTATACCCATTGAAGCTGGGCTTTATTGGCGTGGTCAACCGGTCACAACAGGATATCCAGACGTCAAAGCCCATGTCCGAGTCGCTCAGAGCAGAGGCAGACTTCTTTAGACATCATCCTGCATATCGAAATATTGCGACGCGATGTGGAACGCCCTATCTAGCCAAAACACTCAACACAACCCTAATGGCACACATCCGGGATCGCTTACCTGACATTAAAGCAAGACTCAATACTTTGATGGGCCAGACACAGCAAGAGTTGGCGAGCTATGGCAGCAAGCAGTTCAGTGGCAGTTCGCATCGTGGGTCATTGATTTTGCAGCTAATGACTCGATTTGCGACATCGTTCATCTCCTCTATCGACGGTACTTCCTCCGAGATCTCAACCAAAGAACTGTGCGGTGGCGCAAGAATATACTACATCTTCAACTCAGTATTTGGAAATTCTCTCGAAACGATCGATCCTACACACAACCTGTCGGTCTCAGACATCAGAACAGCCATACGCAATTCTACAGGTCCACGGCCCAGCTTGTTTGTTCCCGAGCTTGCCTTCGACCTGCTGGTCAAGCCTCAGATCAAGCTGCTCGAAATCCCCAGCCAACGATGCGTCGAGCTAGTCTACGAAGAGCTGATCAAGATCTGTCACACCTGCGGCTCTCAAGAGCTCTCTAGGTTTCCCAGATTGCAAGGCAAACTCATCGAGGTCGTCTCAGACCTGCTGCGTGAACGGCTCGGACCTGCTTCTGGCTACGTCGAGTCACTGATATCGATTCAGCGAGCTTACATCAACACGAACCACCCTAACTTCCTCGGTGCCGCTGCCGCCATGTCGTCGGTTATCCAAAGCAAAAATGAGAAGGAAAAAGCCGCTGCGCTCGCAGAAGAGCGTAGGAGAAAAGATGCTTTGAGAAGGAAACAGGCCGGCATGAACGGCTCGGCCACACCAGAAGAAGATGATGCTGTTGAAGAGAAGCCACAAACACTTCCATCCAGGAGTTCTGCTGCAGCAAGAGCGCCTCGGAGCATGTCACCAGCGGTGGCACGAGCGCGCGAAAACGGCCAGTCCTTCAGCCATGCCGCACCCAGGGACTCGTTCCTTAACTACTTCTTTGGCAAAGACGGTGCCGGTATGTCACAAGGACCCCTTCCGCAACCAAGTTCAGCCACTACTCGACATGTCAGTCACCACATCGAGCCGAGTATCTCCCAAAGTATAAGGCGACAGGACCACAGCATGGATCTTGGGCGATCGCCTCGCTCAGCTCCACCTCTGCCTTCATTCAGCGCGGACGAATTCAATCCGCCGTCAGAATATGGTGGCGACGCGTACCCTTTATTCGTGAGTTACAAAAGGTCCAGTAGTGGAACAAGCTAACTTTTCATAGCCTGGAGATTCCACGGAACCTGCCTTGACGGAACGTGAAACCCTCGAGACGGAGCTTATCCAGCGATTGATTAGCTCTTACTTTAATATCGTAAGAGAAACGATTGCGGACCAAGTACCCAAAGCGATCATGCACCTGCTCGTCAACCATTCAAGAGACGAGGTACAGAATCGGCTCGTCAGTGAGCTCTACAAGGAAGAGCTGTTCGGTGATCTGCTCTACGAGGATGATGGTATCAAGAAAGAGAGGGAGAAGTGTGAGAGGCTGCTCACTACATACAAGGAGGCTGCGAAGATTGTGGGAGAGGTGCTATAATGTTATGATGCGGGTGGCATGAATCTGGTGCTTTCAACTCTATCTCACAGCCAAGCGTCACGGATCAGCGATGAAGATCTGGGTGGTGTTGGATTCCTTCGCCTCCATAGGAATCACGTGAAGGTCAACGGCGTCTCCATGAAGGAAAGCAGTCTTGAATGTAAAGTATTTTTGGCTCGCTCTGGCCTGCGAGCACATTACATTGTATCTATGTAGAACAGAGTCCTGCTTTCTTACAGCGAGGAGATCGCCGTATCTGGCTCCAGTGGGAATGTTTGCCTAAGAATGAAATTTATGAATAAATATCGTTATATGCCATGCTTTCGCTTCCTCGATCGCCAGAGCCGATGATTTCCATGGCGAAATGGCTATCAGAACATGAGAATTTATTTCGTGCGCACTCTCCGGTCCGATGTAGCTCATTAGCACTAATCCAGCAAACCAACAAGCGATTTCCCATCGCTATGGAATCGAAGCAAGTGGACGAGGTTGCCCTCCTCAAGGAAGAATACCTCCAAGCATTAGCACGAAATACGGAGGCGAGGCTGGAACTGAAGCAAGTGCTCAAGCATAGTACAGACCAATGTGCATCGAAGGCGTCTTCTCGAATAGCTTCCCGACTCGATTGCTTAACAGCTCATCTGGACAGGGTTCGGATTGAACGGCAGTATGGCGATCTTCAGACAATGGCACATTATTTCGATGAGTCAGAGGCGATTGCTAGGGACGAGAATCTTTACGATCCTCTCGGCGACAGGATCAGCAGCACACAGATCAATCCGACTCACAACATCGAGACAGGCAGGCATAAGAAGGTCGAAGAAACACAGCAGCGCGTCCGTGCCTTGCTAGACAGCGCGAAGACACTGACCACTAATCTCGAGCTCGCCCTAGTCAGAGCGCGGCAACAGCTGAAGCGTGAAAAGCTGCTACTCGAGTATGCAAAGGCACAGTCTGAGGGGAACCAGGGAGGTGGGAACATGGACGTGAAGCTGAAGGCTTTAGAAATAACCCGGACTGAGCTTCAAGCATGGATAGGAGACAGCTTGGCAGCTTGCGAGCGCAAAGTGACCCTTCCCAATCCTGAGCTATTGACGAACTTCAGTGACGGTGGCCCTGTCTCTACCCTTGAGGAATCAGGCTCAGAAGTCGACAACGAGTACAGCAGGTACATCGTGGCAAGAACGGGGCTGGTTGTAGCCTTGAGGGCTCTGCGATCACGACTGCCGGCTCTGGCAAGCGATGAACTTCCGTCGTCCGGATCTAAGACACCTTTCACCGCAAGCCAGGCTCCAACCACCCAGCGACCGATGTGTTTGCGCTACAAGTCCCACACCTCCGACAGCAGGCCGATCGAGCATTCTACGACCTCATCGCTAGCGGAAATTCAAAGCATACATCTACCGGAGTACTACCACGAGAAGCTGTTGAGCACATACATGGCGCATCTCGAATCTCAGACACTAGCACTTGATGCCAGATTGCTCCAGGTTCTCAATCTGCTCAGCCACGAAAGCCATCTGCTCCCTACCTATCCATTGCCTTCAATGCAGCAATCACAAATGGAAAGTGCGAACAACCTCAATCAGCAGCAGTTCGAGGTTGACTGTCTGCTTCGACGTTGGGCATTTGCATCTGGTGCAGCAAGTGAAGCACTCGACTTGAGTGTTCAAAACAATGTTCAAGAAGCTAAGGGTGCGCTTGAAAAGGCCAACGCGAGTATAGAGGAGATGCATCTTATTGAGAGCATGAGGAAGGAAGTGCTTGAAAAGCCCTGAGCAACTTCTGACTGGACAGTGTATCGTTTTCTGCACGCATGCATCGAGGTTGCCCTGGCCGCGAGGCTTCAGGAGGTTGCTACTTCCTGCTCCACACTGGTCCCGGTGTACTCAACTTCAGCTTCTACACTCTGTTCCCAACCTTGCCCGGCTGGTCATGCCAACTCGACCTCAATCAGGTCCTGATCGTACCGACTATAATGCACGATATCTGTAACTTTCAGACCTATTTCCGGGTCTTCCAGTAATTGTCTCCATTCGGTCTCGGTCCTCTCGCTCGTGGTATAGAATGTCAACATCTCCCAGTCAAGTGCACATACGTTCGTTCCAGCACCCTTGTCAGGCATTAATGTATCCCACAATAGCAATCTTGAATACCCTTTCTTCATTGCCCCTGCCACCTGCTTTAAAATTAACTTACACTTGTCGTCGGTATGATTGTGGAGAATGTTGTGCATGAAATATGCTCTGGCGCCTTCAAGTCTGTCAGGGAACTGTCGGACGTGTACGAGCAGCGAGACTCACCTTGAACCGGCTGAGCCGTGAAAAAGTCATAACCCATCTTCTCCACACTGGCGGGCAGACTGCCCTCGGCGATCTCGTCAATAACGTGAGGCTGGTCCTGCAACACAAGCCGACCTGGTATCTCTTTTTGCGGCACATTGGCGAGCAATCTGGGGAAGTCTTGTCCGTGGCCGCCACCAACGTCAACCAGAAACGCCGCATCGGAGCTTTTGTCGGCACCCTTGATCAGCCGTTCCCGGACAGGGTAGAAGCCACCTGCCTCATCAGACCAATGTGGCCGCCCGTTTAACCAGACTTTCATCAGCCCTTCTAGGCCCTTGAATTTGTCATCGCGCTTCATCATCTCAAAAAAACTCATTTTGCCTGAGTCACCAGATGGGAATTGTACAGGGGCGTCTAACGGATTGTCGGGCCACCGATAATTTCTCCCTTTGAAGTATTCTGGCGTTCTCAGATTAGCGTTTGAACTGTATGGCACCCTTCGTGGTCGTTAGCACAATGACCGTGACCTAAGCGTCGAACTTGCATCAGTCCAAGAGCATCCTTCCAAGTTTGGTCGGCCATGGAGTTGGAAAACGGCGTTGCGGCGAATGAGTCTACATCAACCTCCTTCACCAAGTGATATGATGCCAAAGTCCTCATCACTCTGTCTGTAGCAACCTCATCAGCTAGGTGTCAGGCAAAGATTTGTGGAGACGCACTTATCAGCCTGTCGTCCGCTCCAGCAGTCTCCGCAAGTTCGTGACTGGTCTTGGGCATGCCTTCTGCGGCCTTCAGAATGTCAAACACCTTCATGTCGCTCGCAAGACGTATTACGGGTGGGTAGACGGTCTGTACTCATTAGCTTCAAGTTGCCCTGGGGTGGTAGAACGGACATGGGTCCACATAATTCGCATGAACGCCTCTCCCGGGGTCTCAAGAGATGCCACCATGCGAAAGCAGTCCGCAACGAGTGCATCTCGTGCCTGCTTATCTCCGCCACGAAATGCTTCGGCATTCTTGTTAAGGCTCTGAAGGACATCGAATGCCTCATCGTGAGTTTCCGCACCGTTGCTCTGTCGCGCCATCGCGTTCAATACAATCATTCAAACTATGCTGATGGTCGAGTTAGAGGGGCATTGCATGACAGCCCTGATGATAAAGATCGAGCCGAGACCGACGCGTTGTCACCCCCACAATTTAACACGCAAACCAGTTGTCATTAAGAAGTATGTATAACCTTTCTGGGTCCTGAATCGCAAGACAAGCGGGTACAGGAAGCTAGGAAGCTAGCAAGGGCTCATTGGACTTGCAAGGTCCCGAAGACATGGCCCGGTGTTGCCTCTTTATACTTAGCATGGGCTGGATCGGTCAGGCTCATCAACGACAGCTGTAACACGACAGACAGCCCTTGTCAGGATAAGTAAGTAGATGACCCAACCGATATTGCTCTTCAGTGATGTTGTGAGATTCAGTCAGTACCATTCTTCACAACTTCGCAGCAGGATCTGCACAATCGGCAAAGCCCAAACGGCCCGCCTTGGCGCTTGGTCTTTGCATAAGCTCGGCACAAGATTGGGCCAATCCGATCTGAGGCAACTTATGATTCGTTGCACAAGCTCATGCGTTGGTACGTCCCACTTGGCTTCGCGTCTTGTTATGAGAGTGGCATGTGTGCGATGTAATCGGCAATCCTGTCGAGCTCGGCATCTTCGACAACCCCGGAACGGGATACGTACGCTGGTCTTGCTCTCTCTAAGAGTTGCAGATCTGGCAAACAGGAGCTCAGATTCTTCCTTGGTCCACAGCAGTCACGGGAATCACTAGCCCGCGCTGACGATAGGCGACAACATACATTGTGCATCTGCCACGGATAGGAACCTGCATTCCACAGTCTTGATTCCGCAGAGGAAAAGTGCTCTTCACGGGCTCCAATCCCATCTGCTAGATGTTTCGTCCACTAGGTGCACGATTCAGGTAGTCATGGGAAGAGTCTGACGGACTCCACACTTCAAGGGCAGCGCAGCATGGTGGTAACTCAACACAGTCTTCAAGCACACCACATTCGCAATTGACCGTTAGTGGTCAAAGCCCGGTATCTCACAATGCTGGCCAACTCCCCGTGTCGTCTGACCGCTCCAAAGAAAGGCCACAAAATGACCTGGACTAACCCCCTTGGCTTGACCTTGCTAAAGACGAATTTGTGAATGACCAGAGCCTACATGGCGTATCTGTGAGCTCAAGCAGGACCCTAAAACTGTTTATCCTCAATGAGCCATGGCTTCGCGACGATGCGGAATTCACCGCGGCCTGTGGGCCTCAGCAGCAGATGCAGATGATGTACCCTAATATGGCAGCCGGCTATATTGGCAGTCCTTCTGACGAGACACATTTTAATATCTGAATGTTGGTTCGGCTTCCACAAAGGCGAGCGGAATGCACGTCAGTTCACCACTCATGAAATCGATGCTGCATGTCGAGCATCAGTGCACTACTACAAGTCAGATCACCCAACGCATGCAGGACCCTAGCTTCTAAAGCAAGCGGCTGGTGACCACCACCGGAACTTCAGCTATCAGCCAGTCCGAACCAAAGCTCAAGTCATCGGAGACGTCGAGCTCACGACCAAAACGCTTAGAAGGGCAGCGGCGGTGACTCCGGCCAACTAGCAAACCACATCGCATTCTATCCCGATTTCTGGAAAGAAGCAAACCACTTCCTCCCAAAGTCCGCTACGCCACCGAAAGTGCCAATAACACGATATATTCACTAGATCTTGCGTCGCGGGTCGATGTCGCTATATATTTCCATTCCACACGCGCTTTAACTTTAACGATCGCAGTTTCTACTTGCTTCGTACCGCTGGTCACACGGACCCATCGTATTTCAGGGACATGGATTTCATTCCCGGTTCTCGCTCGAATGTGATCCGCAAAAGCTGTCAATAAGTTACTCGCATCGAGGACCGGCACGGCAGGCTCCGGATGGCTAGAAAGTTACAGACAGACAGAACAGATGGCGTCGAATAACTCGAGACTGGATCTCCTTCGTAGTCCATGAGATATCCACGAGTTGGATTGACGTACTAAGTATCTGGACTATGTATGTACTGTAACAAGGCCCTTGTCGCGCGCCAAGTGAGGCTGACTCAAATATCGTCTCCTTCACGTATACGGTACATCGATCAAGACTTGTTGGAATGCGCTATTCGTTCATGCCATGCTTGGGTATACATATATACTGTATCGAGCGTCCCGCCCACCGGAGCTGTGCAGATCTTCTCAACCAACTTGAATTCCCCACTAACACCGCCCAAGCCCACTATATCACATTGTACTAGACTAGTAATGCGAGGAGACTGCAAACTTCACCTCATCCCATCTCCTCATACAATCAAAACTCATCTCATCTCATCACTCATCATCCGCATCGCATAACGTAGCATAACATAACTCATACGCATCCCACCGCACCCGTCGCCTCATCTCATCTCAACTCAACCCCTGGCAGCAACAGCCCTCACATTCGCGTTTGCAGCAGCAGCGTCCAGCGCGCGCCGCGCACCGCCAGTAGCAGTACCGGCCGTAGTCCGCGCCCTCTCCGGCCTCCTCAGCGTATACTTCGCGAACGCGCGCGCGAGCGCTTTCTTCGCGCTGACCTTCTGGCTGCCGACGAAGGAGTCGACGGTGACGGCGATGGCGCGGTCGATGTCGTGGTTGCTGCAGAAGTCGCCGAGGCGCATTTTGGCGAAGGATTCGGCGATGCGCATTATTGCTTCGAGGTGGCGGACCTGGGAGGTGGGAATGTTAGTGTTGTTCCACTGGACGGATGGGGTGTGCGGTGGGGAGGGGAAGTGGGGTGACTTACAGTGATAGGATACGCGCCTGATGCCAGGGATTCTCGTCTCATATCGGCGAAGAGGCGAGCTACTTTATCTTGGTCGATTTGGTAGAGTTTCGGACGACAGCGGTCGCGGGCGTAGAGGATGTACTTTCTCAGCAGTTCCTGCGGGATTGCGCCTTCTTGCTGGGGTTCGCCGTTGTTGATCTCGTCTGTGTCCTCGACTTCCATTGCTGCTGTGTCGCCGTTCTCGACGCTGAGACGGCTGGGGTGGGCGCGGCCGTGGCTGTTTACGACGAAGTTTGCGAGGCGTTCGTCTTCGGCTGGGTCGACAGTGTCGCGGACTACGCAGAGGATGTCGAATCGGGAGAGGATAGGTTCTGTCAGTTCTACGTTCTGGCTGAACGGGAGGGTGCCGTTGTAGCGGCCGCCGATGGGGTTTGCGGCCGCGACGATGGCGCAACGGGCTTGGAGGGTTGTTACGATGCCGGCTTTGGAGATGGAGATTGTTTGTTGTTCCATTGCTTCGTGGATGGAGGTTCTGTCTTGGTCGTTCATTTTATCGAATTCGTCGATGAGACATGTTCCTTGGTCTGCGAGGACGAGGGCGCCGCCTTCTAGCGTCCATTCCGCGGTTAGGGGGTCACGGCGGACGGACGCCGTCAGACCGACTGCTGAGGCGCCTTGGCCGGTGGCGAAGACTGCGCGGTGGGCTGTCTTCTCAACGTACTTGAGGACTTGTGATTTGGCTGTGCCGGGGTCACCGAGGAGGAGGACATTGATGTCGCCCCTTATTTTGTGTTTGCCCTGTGCTTCTTTTGCGACGCCGCCGAAGAGGGAAAGGGCAACGGCGGTTTTGATGTCTCTATGGCCGTAGATCGAGGGGGCCATTGAGTCGACTATCTTTTCGACGATTTGAGGGTCCTTGGATAGGGCACGGATTTGTCGCTCGTCTTCTTCTGTGAGACGGAAGCCGGCTAGTTGGTCGTGTGTTTTGATGACGTGGTTTGCTTCGAGCATTGTTGCGAAGACGGGGAAGCCATTCTTGTTGTTGAGTTGACCGCTGTAGTTGTTTCTGTAGATGGCGGTTACTTCGATTTCTTCGCCTGGTTTGGCGCTGTCGATCAGGTCTGCTAGGAGCACGACTTCACGGTGACGCGGTAGTCGACCTGCTGGGACAGTGCCTGGGGATTCCTGCAGAGTCAGCTTTTGGTAATTTCTGTAGACTGTGTTCTCTGCGTTGAGCACGAAAGGTCCTCGCTTTTGGCATTCTGGGCAATATGTGAGCTTGACTTCTGCTGACGTCGATTCTTGGGCGTATGGACCAAGGACAGCGTCACATTTCGTGCAAGTAAATTTGACCATCTGGAGCTGGGGGAAGACGCCTGTTCTTCGAGTGACAACACCGGAGACACGTACGAGACAGTTCAGATGGGTCTGTCTCAATTGTCGTAATGTGTAGTGTACCGGCATTTCTGAAATCCTGACGTGAATTTCGGGATGGATCTGTTCATAGTTTGGGTAGTGTAGACGAACGACCTCAAAGGCGGCTCCATCGAACAGCTTGAGGACTTCAGTGGGAGCATTGGCCACGAACCAGGCGATGATGGCTTTGGTGGAGGCCAGGTGGTCGTAAGAGACCTCAAGTGATTCTGAGTTGACCTCTCCCAGTGTTCTGATTCTGGTGCCATAGACTGATGTGCCCTTGTCGTCGATGTACTCTGTCAAGAAGGATTTGAACTCTCGAATGATGGTTCTTGCGACCGACGGCACAGCGACCCACTCTGCAATACTGGATGCTTTAACATCTCCAAGAGATTCCAGGGTGAGCTCTTCGTCCATGATGTTGTCATCCATATCCATATCATCCTGATCTTCATCGTAGGCGTGTCGTCTGCGTCGGGGCTGGCGGGTGAGGTCGACGGCCAGATCCTCATCGTCGTCGGGCATGAAAGCGGCCGGCATACGTCTTCTTCTGGCCAACTCTCGATCACGCTTGTTTAGGCGTGCTTCGAGCTGTCTTCGCTCAGTAAGGTCTAGGTCATCGAAATCGCCCTCATCGTCTATCATGCGCCCTTGATACGTGTCCTGCTGTCCTCGTTCACGCTCGTCGCGCATGAAGTTGTCGCCGAAGAGGTCAATGCCATCCTCGTCTTCTGCAAGCTCGTCCACGTCGTCAATATCTTGTATCAAGTCATCCTCAGCACGGATCTCCTCGTCATCGTCCAACTCGTCATTCTCGTTGGCTGCTGGGAGGGGAGGTGATGATGGTATTCCTAAACAAAATTGGCACGAGGTCCATGCAAGTTACGCTCATACTGACCAGCTGGAGGCGAGGAAGATAACATATCTTCATCTTCATCTCGCGCTCGCTTCCTCCGTGACTGAGGATTTGATCCCCGATTCGCTGCAGACATGCTTGGTCGTAAGGGTGAGCTACGTTCGTGTTAGCGTCTAGCGAGTCTTCAGGCTCATCTTACTCACCTCATCTTCACACTTTTGATATCGAGTTGGGCTTGTGAAGCGAAGTTCAACGATTAGGGAGGGGGCCCGCTGCTAAAGTGAAACGCGAAACACGATGTCGCGTTGAGGACGCGTTAAGCACTTGCATGTTAAAGCCGAAGCTTAACACCGGACTACCTCCTCTCGTCGGCGACCAGGACTCGACGCGACAGTGGTCTCACGAGAAGACCTCGAGTATACGCCAGTATTCAAACATATAACGTGACAATGGAACCAATACCCGAGGACACCGCCGCGACTAACGCGAACGCTACAGTCCACAATTCTCAGACTGCCTCCCAGTAGGGCTCTATGCACAGGACCATTGAAAGGTCGACTAACAATGACAGGTACATCGATGAACAGCTTGCACTAGAAGCAGATGCAAAGGAGATCCTCCCATACAAGTTTGACAAATGCACCTACATACAAGGTCCGCTGCGACAAAGTGTGTTTGCATGCTTGACCTGCAGTCCTCCTCCAGCCTCAGCAGCCCAAGTCTACACCCCTGCTGGCATATGTTACAGTTGCTCCATATCATGCCATGGTGAACACAACTTGGTCGAGCTGTTCAAGAGACGGCACTTTGTATGCGACTGTGGCACCACCCGCATGCCATCCACCCAGCCATGTATGCTCCGATCTGATCCTGCCACTGGCAGGAAGGGTGCAGCATCGCAAGAGCCCGGCAAAGACAATACTTACAATCACAATTACCAGAACAAGTTTTGTGGCTGTGGTGAAGAGTACAATTCTCATGAAGAGAAGGGTACAATGTATCAGTGTCTCGGTCTCGGCTCCGTGGAGACTGGTGGCTGTGGTGAAGATTGGTGGCATCCAGAGTGCCTGATGGGACTACCTAGAGATTGGTCAGCAAAAGGTCTAGCAAAACCGCGCCCAGAGAAGAAGATTGAGGGCCAAGAGCTAGGCGAGTCGGAACACCCCGTACCTGAAGGCTTTCCTGAAGATGACGATTTTACCACCCTCATCTGTTACAAATGCGTCGAGTCGAATCCTTGGATCAAGCAGTATGCCGGCACAGATGGCTTTCTGCCGCCAATACACAAGATCACACCTCAATCGGATGGTGTGGCTCGAGAAGGCAGTCTTAAGCGGAAGGCTTCTGACGAAGAGCTGCCTCGTCCAAGCAGTCCTTCGAAACGCCTCAAAGAGGAGAAGCCTGAGGCATTGTTGGGAGAAAGCAACACCGCTACTCTGCTGGCCGAGGACACAACTACAGAAGACAACCATGAAAATCTTGCCGCTGCGGCCACCGGCCTTCCTTCCAACATCGTCCAAGCAAAGCACAAGCACGAAGACCTACCTCCAGCACCGACAGGCCTGTTGTCCATCTTGGCAAAGGAAGACTTCAGAGATAAATTATGCCACTGTCCACAATGCTTTCCTAACCTAGTACCTCATCCACAACTCCAGGAAGAGGAGGACGAGTATGAGCCCTCCATCTCAGCCTCTGAGCAATCTCTAGCAGGAGGCGGATCTGGCACCAGAAGTGTCGGCACTGGCAGTATACTTGAGCGTGGTGAGGCCGCGCTAAGCACCATGGATCGCGTCAAAGCCATCGAAGGAGTGATGGTATACAACCACCTCAAGGACAAAGTTAAGGAATTCCTGAAGCCATATGCTGAAAGTGGTGAGGCTGTAAGCGCTGATGATATCAAGGGATATTTCGAGAAGCTACGAGGTGATCAAGAAGCCATGAAAGAGGCAAGAGAAAAGCCTATCCCAGGAGAGGGGGAGGACGGGGACAATCGCAGAGAACAGAGCGGGTATTGACGACGAGACAGCCAAAGTCCACCATATCAGACTCAACTTTAGCTGTATGCTGTACACATATGACATAATCCGTCAGAGATCGAGCTTTGCTCGCTGTTGGGTAAGTGCGGCCCAGTCATTACATCTACTTCCAACTTGGCCCCACTAGTCTTACCGATCTTCACACCACTTACAGCATACCAATGCAACCCTATCAGTACTAGCCTTTCATCGTGCACAAGACCGACACTTTCCTCCTTCACTCCCCCATCTATCGGCTTACGCCTCACTTGCTTTCACCAACAGCATATTTACTCCTTCCTCGCACCTTATGACCCCACACATACAACACGTACGGCACCGGTGCAATTACAATGCTGATACAGGCAAGCACCGTCAAGGTCCAATGCGTGCCCAGATTCTTGTACATTGGTATGCCCACCACTGTCCTATGTCCTGTTAGATTCGATTCAATTCAATTTTAGCATGAACTTACATCCCCCCAGCGGCAAGATATCTTACCAGCGCCACAAACGTCAAGGCTGACGCGGCGTAAACATGGTAGCTGTCGATGATGTACAGATACGCGCTCGTGAAGATACTGATTATGCCAAAACCCACGACAGCAGAGGCTACTAACGGCGACCAGATAGATATTGACGACTGCAGATTGTTAGCCACGACTCGACGAGTTTATACCATGGAGTCTTACATAGTCAGTCCAGCCCATCCAGAAGAGTCCGAGCGGAATCAGTGGTGCGCCAATCATAGAGAAGACGATCCTAGTCTCCTGGTTGAGCGCCTTGCCGGTCCCATCATCACCATCTCGAGCAAGCTGTTTCGTGGTAATATTATTCACTAGTGGCACAATCGCCAACAGCATCAGGATACCCACCAACAACCCCAGGAAGCACAGATTGCTTATACCCTGGTTGACCCCGTACGTCTCCTGGAAAATATACGTGTATCCGTCCAAGAACGTGAACAGTATAATGTACACCACCGTCAAATAGAGCGTGAACAGCAAGACAATCGGCTCCAATGCTAGGATGAACGGTCTGGTGAAATTGGTCCTCAGCACCTTCGCGAAGCTGTGCCCCGCAGCCTCCGCAACGGTCTTGAAGCGATCATCACCCGTCAGCTTGCGGAGATGTCTCGCCTTGTACATCAGAAGCTGGGGCGCGAGTGTCTCCCTTTTTGCAATCAGGATCAACGCAATGACCAGGCCGTCGGTGATGAGCATGATCCACTCGGCCCAGCGCCAGCTCAGTACGCCCGTGATACCGATATACGATCCTATAACAGGTCCAAGAACTGGGCCCCCAAATCCTGAAATTGCAAAGATTGGAAATGCCCAAGTTCTCTCCCTGGTGGTGAACATATCGGCGATACTGCCACCCGCAACAGTCAACGGTGCCGAGCCAAACAATCCAGCCAGAAATCGAAATGCGATCTGCGCACCGATAATGGGGGCTAGCCCTGCGCCAACGAGCCAGCATCCGAAGATGATCAGCGTCCCAAGATAGACTGGGTATCTTCCCACCATTTCCGAGGCCGGGCTTGCCAGCAGTGCTCCGACTCCAAAGCCGATCAGATAGATCGCCGTGCCACCAAGCGCTTCGGTGACCTCGGAGACTCCAAAGTCCATGGTAGCTTGTCGCGCGACGGCCGAGTCAATAGAACTCGCGGCCGTGACAACGAAGGCGATCATGACAAGGATAGAGACAGTACGCATGCGGCTCAACAATGACCAGTTCTTGGGGTTCTGAGCGTCGTTGGCGGACTCCCAATCCACCTGGTAATACTTCTGTCCTCGCTGATCGGTTTCAAGGGTGATTCCATCGAGCGCGGCGTACGGGAAGTTCTTCGCGGTTCCATTCTCATCGTCGCTTGCGCTGTCCTTGCCAATGTCATCCTGTTCGCCTCCGGCAGTCGCACCACTGAACCGCGGCGACGATTCCCGCTGGCCTTTCTCTCGGTCGCCGAGCTCATCCAGTTGTTGCTTTACACGCTTGCCGAGGTTACGATACTGGAAATAAAACGCCATGGCTACTCAACAACATCAAGAAGATAATCACGCGTGGGGGAACAGCCAGCAACGTGCAAGAACGACACATGAGCCACTGCAGGGAAGGCTGAAAAGCCATGCTCACTATGTTAGCAACGCCAAGCGTCATCGAATCTGCTTCCTGAAAGGCGAATCCGAACTTACCGGTACTGACGTGCGCAGTATACGTGCCGTCGGCCAGAAGCATAGCGCACCCGATCTCGAAGGACGCGCAAAAATGAGAGCACAACGTCATGATATGAGGTTCGGGAAAAGAGGCTGAAGTTAGACACTAAGCATCCTGCGCCAAGCCGGGAGTTATAACACTATTTCATGCTTAAGTAGAGAGTCACATTGTGCACCTACCAGACAAACAAGGTGGCCGCTGCTGCACGCTTATTTTGGGCTAACCATCGGCCAGTTTGTGTGTCCGGCAGGTGACTGTGCTCATTCCAGTGCATCCACAGTGGCCACTGCGTATTTCTGCGAGTCGGTGCGAACGCGTAAGACACTGCAGCAGCAGTCTTCCTATCCTATCTGAAGGTGCTAGGCGTCAAGAACCATTATGATGCAGAGACAAGTGGAAGAACCTGCATCGAACGAGATCGGAACGGTAACGATCGAATGCAGTGCAGGCAGGTATTGAGCCTCGTCCACCGGTAGTTCTGCAAAGCATCTGGGCCGACGTACAGGTAGAACCATGGATCTTGCGAGCGTGATGACATAATAGCAGTCCTTCGATAGGACAAGGGCAGCGTGAATATGCTTAGCAATTATGTCGATTATTCGTAGTTGGATCTTATGGTACTTACCTTCTGGGCGCGAATATGCTTGCGACACTCCATCCGTACCGTGGAGTAAAGTAAGTACGCGGTATCACGCCTCGCATGCCTCGAGTGTAGACAGATATTGGAACACGAGAACAGATACCAGTAATGGACACCAATCGTGCAATTGTATATATTGCTCGCGTTTCTTTCCATACTACAAGCGAGACCAGAGCCGTTGCACGAGACCTTTCGCCATAGGCAAATGCAAGATTAATGCTACAGAATGATCGCGTCCCGTAGCTACCCATATCAGGACCGCACTTTCACAGTATCCAACACCTTGTCTGCGTCCGCCGCACTCTTGAACCCCCATCTTGGCGTCTTCCTCTTCCGTCCCTTACGATCACCATATTGCTCGTCGAATTTCTTGATCTCTCTTAGACTGCTCATGTCCTCGCTAATACTAGCACTAATCTCCTCGAGGGCCTTATCAAAGTGCTGCTGCGTGAGGACTCTCCTCTCGGGGTATTGGTATTGTTCTTCTGAATCCGGGTTGTCCTGGCGGAACCTTTTCGCTGCTTCGTTTTCTTCTCGGACAGCGTTGAGGGCTGCTGCTACCGCTACGTTCTTCAGGTCTGAGCCGGAATAGAAGGGTGTCTTCTTGGCTAGCTCGGACAAGTTCACCTCTTCCTTCACGGATTCGTGGCGAAGATGGATCTTGAGGATTTCGAGACGGTCTTGTTCGGTGGGAAGGTCGACCAGCAGGCGCCGAGGCAGGCGTCGGAGCACCGCATCGTCGAGGTCCATGGGCCGATTCGTGGCGACCATGATGAATGCGCTTCCAGAATCGTTCGACATGCCGTCCCACTCTTTCAGAAACTGGTTTAGCAGTTCTCTGTGAGACACCCGGCGCCCTTGTGCGGAGCGGGCAGAAAACATGGCGTCTGCTTCGTCGAGGAAGACTACACAAGGTGACAATTTTTTGGCTAGACTGAAAAGTGCTTGGACGTTCTTCTCACCCTCGCCAACATACATATCGTTGAGATCTGCGGCCGAGACTTCGAGCATGGTTGCACCACTTTCTTTGGCGACAGCTTTTGCTGCAAGAGTTTTACCGGTTCCGGGTGGGCCGTAAAGGAGAAGACCAGGTATGCGATCTGATTTCAGAACTCCGTACTTGAAGGCTTCTGGGCGGACAAGGGAGAGCGTGGTAAGGGTCTGCAGAGCTTCCACGGTATCCGCTGGGATGTGAATGTCACTGAACGTTGTTGCAATCTTCTTCGGCTCGATCACACCGCTTAACAATTTCTTCTCGTGTCGTGTTGCTTTGGAGCGTATCGAGCGCATACGTTTGTTTTCTGGCTTTTCGGATTCCTTGAAGTCTTCTCTCACTATGTCTGGTTGGTTTCTCCTTGCCCACGCGACCTTTGATTCATCAGACTGACTCAGTATTTCAACGGCATTTGAGATGGGCGTCTGCGAGAGGTCGTTTCCGGCAATCATGGCTGCAATGCGCTGCACATGGATGAAGGGCCAGTAGGTGTCACCAAGGGCCTTGAAGTCTGCCTCTCCCAATTCGGCAGAATAGTCTCTGTGCCAAAAGCCCTCTTCAAGGCCTTTGAGGAGAACACCCCGGCTTTTCAGGACAGTGTAGAGATGGCGGACATTGACATCGCGTATCTTCTTCTCGCGATCGCCATGAAGAGCTAGTTCGGCGTTTCTGTCTGGGAAGACGGGTGTTAGAATGATACTGCTCGATGCGCCATGAGACCTTTGCTCTTGTTCGTCTAGGATAGCGCGAGGGTTGTTTGAGGTAGAGAAGTCGCGCATCGAGTCAGTGCCAATGACGATGATGCGCTGACCTTGGCGTGACCGCTTGTCAGCTGCTGCGAGCAGTTCACCCATGAAGCCTTCCGCCAGACTGTGGTTTTGGAGTGCACGATAATTTGGCAGATGGACAACCATAGGTCGCGGAGGCGTCGTTTGACCTCTTTCAGCGCTTTCGGAAGACATCTGGCTCGAGACTGTATTCTGCGCGTCGGTACTTGCGGATAATATTGAATCGATGAGATGACCCCACAAGCCGGGACCTTGCCTCGAATCCGTGCTTATCACGTTATCTCCAAACAACTTTCTCAAGGACGAGCCAGCTCCCGACAGACCCCGACGAAGGTCACCAAACATATTCTTTGGCATAGCTCCGCTAGGAAAGGCGACCATAGAGTGGACAGGAATATCGATTGAACCCCTTGAGCCAGGCGAATCCTCGTCATCTCCGTCCTCGTCCTCTTCATCCTCCTCCCTCGGGAAGAAAGAGTCCTGATAGATGTTGGCAGGGCCAAATATGTCCTTGTACACCTTGAAACTGAGCCTGCCACCCTTTTCTGATATCTCTGGGTCGACATCGGCTGCGGCCATTAGCTCTGATATATCCTGGATGTCAAGCCGTACACGGTTCGCACCGATAGTCTTACACAGGTCCAATACTAATGTATCAAGCAGTAGATCGGCATCTTTTGCGCCATGAAGGATAGTGAGGTGATTCACGGAGAAGGGACTTCTCCAGTCTTTCTGCGACTTGTCGTTGGCTTGCTGTAAGCGTCCTTTGAAAGTGTTGAGGAGCTCCTGATACTGTGCACTTTCTATGAAGTAGCGATCCCCATCGAGCGATACATGGCTTGTACCGTCGCGACTGGGTTCTGTAGCTGACGAAGCAGAAGAGCTGCCTCCGTTGGTAGGTCTGTCTCCACCTGTGCCGTATGCTTGTTGTTTCGGCTCCGACTTGGACTCGGCTGTAGCATCTTTGAGCGGCTTTTGAGCCTGAGCTTGATCCAGACTTGCGGTTGTCGGTACATAGGTCCCATCTGGCAGTTGGCGAACTGCGACCACGCCCAGCTCGGAGGTAGTATCTGGCTGAGGGAAGATGATATTATTGTTCATGAACCATGATGGCACCTTCTCCTTTTCTACAGATGCAGCCTTGTTCTCTCGAGCTCTCTTCCGCCTGTTCCTGTAGGAGCCACGGTACTGGCCATGTTGTTGTTGTGTGTCTGCTGTTTCGCTTGCGCCTGCTGCGTCGGTTGCATCTCCAATATCGGCCCTTTCTGCTGTGTCTGTATGATCTGTAGAGCTCTTATTACGCCGTAGGAGGGGAGATTCTGAATCTAAAGGGTACAGTTGGACCACCTTGGTAGGATCGTCGGTGTACAGGTGGGGTTCGAACGAGCCTGGGACATCCCGAAAGAATGCATGTTGTTGGGGAACATCCTCGATCCTTTCGACAAGCTTATAACCGGGAGGAATCTCAGCCCTCGACAAGTGTCTCTCTAGAGCCTCTGCTTCCTTCTTGTATTGCAGGAAATTGGCGGGAACAAAGCCTGCGGGTGTGCGAGTGGTTTGTCCATTCTCAGATCCAACGGGCCCTATGCCGAAGTTCTTCAACAGATCTTGCACATGCTGAAATAGCGATCCAGGGCCATTATCTGGTGGCTTTCCCTGGCCACTTCCAGGGGACTGGTCCTGCAACCGGACGTAGCTGGAGAAGGAGCGAACGACTCGATGTGTGTAAGCAGTATTTGGAGGTCGTATCGATCGTAGGACTCGTTGAGCACCCCGTAGCTCCGGGCGCAGACCTGGATGCATTCGAAAGCTGCAGAATGGGCAAGATACTGGTGGTAGGGGAGAAGGAGCATGCGACTACTGCCACCGAAATTGTTCAGATGTCCAACTTGCGGACAACTGACGAGGCTCGCATTACGTAATATGGATCCACTACGTCTTCCCTACTAGTTTCATCTTGTCTGGCACAGTGTCGCGACTCGCCCCTCTGTATATCTCGTCTCTAGGTACAATCTTACTGCCTGGAACAAGCCTAATGCCTCCTACCGTATGCGAGCTTTGCAAGACAGGGCGAGCAGTTATCGTTCGTCCTAAGAACCTACAAAAGATCTGCAAGCCGTGTTTCCTAGCCATATTCGAACAAGAGGTCCACGAGACCATCACCAGCAGTCAGTTGTTCCGCGCAGGCGAGCGCATCGCAATCGGTGCATCGGGCGGCAAGGACTCTACTGTGCTAGCCTCTATCCTAAAAACATTAAACGACCGGCATGACTACGGCTTAAATTTATGTCTACTTTCTATCGACGAAGGCATCAAAGGCTATCGAGATGACAGTCTGGAGACGGTCAAGCGCAACGCAGTTCAGTATGATATGTCGCTAGAGATAGTCGGCTATGATGAGCTATATGGCTGGACTATGGACCAAGTCGTGGCACAGATTGGGAAGAAAGGCAATTGCACCTATTGCGGAGTCTTCAGGCGCCAGGCTCTGGACAGGGGCGCCGCTAAACTAGGTATCAAGCACGTCGTGACCGGTCACAATGCAGACGATGTCGCTGAAACTGTTATGATGAATCTGCTTCGGGGAGATCTACCGAGACTTGCGCGCGCAACCTCCATCGTCACCTCTAGTGCTGTTAGTGAGATCAAGAGAAGCAAGCCGCTGAAGTATGCTTATGAGAAAGAGATTGTGCTATATGCATACCATAAGAAGCTTGACTACTTTAGCACCGAGTGCATTTACAGCCCGGAAGCATTCCGTGGGAGTGCCAGAGCATTGATTAAAGACCTTGAGAAAATTCGACCCAGCAGTATCCTCGACATTGTGAAGAGTGGTGAGGACATGGCTGCTTTGGTTCCGCCAGAGCTCAGTGCCTCCTCAGCCTGTGCTGGCGACGATGTAGAGGCGATCTCGGGCTGTGGTTCTGCGAACGGCCGGTCAAGCGGTGGCGAGATGGCGGTGATGGAGCAGCGCTTGGCCGAGAACGAAGTTGTCGAGTCCAGAGAACTCGAGGTCACTCTGCCAGCCAACGGTAGCGAGGCCGCCCGGGAAACCGTTCAGCGCGAGGCCCAGCCTTCAATACACGACAAGAAGAAGCGTGGCCGAAAGAAGCTTGTCAAGCAGGTCATGGGCCGCTGCGAGAAGTGCGGCTACCTCTCAAGTCAGAACATTTGCAAGGCTTGCATGTTGCTCGAAGGACTAAACAAGGCACGACCTGCCACACAGATTGAAGTCGGGGCTGAAGAGGAGGAAGGCAGTACCACGCTCATGCGGCATGTGGCCGCGCTTGAAATTGCCGCGTCGTAAAGGAATGATGGGCATCAAGATGTCTTTGACTTGCCGAGCGTCCTTCCTATGCCACCCCGGATGATGCGTAAGAACATCGCGGCCACCAGAATCAGCAACTGGACGACTTGAATTAGCAATCGAGCAGCATGGTTCTTCAAAGTCAGAACAGGTTTATGCCCTCGCGAAAAGGTTGAATCGACGAATTGAAATGGCAGCTTAGCGCCCAGATGCTCTTGCGCTGCTGCGAGACCGCTGCTGAAACCGTCCTCGTGGAAGCCATACTTTGTCCACGCGCCGCAGTAGCTAATGCCTCTGCGATTCTGGATCGTTGAAAGCAGCGTTTGCGATCGGACAGCCTGCGCATCATATGAGGGGTGGGAGTATTCCCACACGCCTTGCGTCATCTCCGGCTTTGGTGGGTGAAGCGGGTTCAGTGTAACCAGGACTGGACCCGACTTCTTTTCATCAATGTGCTGAAGCAGGTTCATCCAGTAAGTCAAACATATCTTTGACACATTCGAGGTGCCGGAAGGTGGAAATGGTGACTCTGTAACAAAGTTCCAGGCGGACCAGGTAACACGGCGCTGTGGCATCAGAGATAGGTCTGAATGAAGCACAGCAATATTGTGGTTCGTCTTAAATCCACTCAGCACGTTGAGCTCCTGCTCCGTCGCAACCGGCCTAAGGATGTCGAGTGCTTGGTCTCCATGGGTGGCAAGAATGACATGGTCGAACAGTGAGTCTTCACCATTTACTCGAAGCGTGACTTTTCCTTTTACTCCAGGTATTGCAGCGGTGACCTTCGAGTTGAGATGCACCCGTTCTTGCGGAAAATCCTCCATAACAGTCTCAATATACTGCTTCGTGCCACCAGGAATAGTCAACCAATCTGGACCCCCTGTGCGAGTGTTGAGCAGGTGATGGTTCCACATGAACCTGATCAAGGTCAGTGCTGGAAAATGCAACGAACACTTATCAGGGGTCGTGCTCCAGACCATTGCTGTCATTGGAATGAGATAGTCATCCTTGAAAGTCTGTGAGTAGCCCTCTTGGTCAAGATATGCTCCGATGGTCATGCATGGCTGGAATCGAGCAGGCCTCTTCCGGGTTGGGTCCGAACTGCTCTGCTCGCTTTCATCTCCAGCGATAATAACATCAAGGGCAAATTGATTGAAACGGATAATGTCGAAGATCAAACGCCATCTCCTTGGACTCAGAAAGCTCCAGTCTTGCGCAAAGATAGCCCGCAGTGAGGTTCCCGCCCATTCAAAGTCGCCGCCGTCCCTAGTGACGCCGAAGGACATCTCGGTTCTCCTCGTGGCCACGCCAACGTGCTTCAAGAAGCGAATGAAGTTCGCTATAAAGGCTGTTAGCAAACGAACATAGAAGACGGCTCATAGCGGCACAACGGACGGTAGGTAGCTCCGTTCATAACAATAAAGCCAGCATCGACTTGTGTCTCGTTGCCATCTGGACTTCTAAACGTAACTGTGTTGGTATGGCCTCCCAATCGCGACTCAGCCTCAAACAGGTGTACTTCATGGTCAGTGCTTTTCAGAGCCCAAAGAGCCCCTATACCAGAGCATCCACTACCGACGACTGCCACTTTCTTGGGCATGGTGGCGTGGCCTTCCTTCAATCGCTTTCCTTCTATTTTGTTCAGGGTTCGCCGACTTCTAAAATCTGTTAATTATGTGGCTGAATTCCCGATTCTTCCATGACGGCTCTCTAGGTATCAGCTCGCTTCAAAATAGACGCGATGCTAGACGTTGCGCGCACCTCGGGTGCTATGCCTTGGACTGTTGAGCACGATTCAGTGCCGCTTTTCTACACATGTGCTCGACAGCCACTAGGATCGGCACTAAAGCGTTATCAGATTCCCCGCGGACTCCGTCTCACGAGTTTCCGAGGGTGGGGAACAACTTCGTACATCAATGTGCTGCTTGCACCACTTCACATGTAAAAAGAATCGACTAAAGGCGTAACATACCCTTATCCTCCTTTACCGTCCGGATTCATCTGCCGCATTTTTGTACATATATGATGCCTCTCCACTTGTGTAAGCATGTGTCACTGCGAGATGCTTCTGATAAGTTGTCCATTGCATAGGTTGCCATAGTAATCCTGTCCGGTATTCCAAACGCAGACTCTGGTATTGAATGACTAACCGAAGTATGCGATCCACGTGGTCTCCGAACTTATCGCACGGGTACCAGCACTGAGTATGAATTCTGAACTTCTCATTGTCAACGCACGCACCTTTGTTTTTCAGATCAGCACTCAGAACCCTCCACTACAGTAACGAATCACGTCTTCCACCACAGTGAGCATGGGAGATCGACATACGCTCCCGGAGGGCTCGAGGCCGAGTCAAGCCATCCGTAACAATGGACCCAACGACCTGGCCTTTGAACGATTCAAGCTACGTGAGTTAGCAGAAGGTTGGCCAATGTATCGAGATGCCTGCGAATGGGAAAACTTTGAGTCTATCTTCCACCCCGAAGCTCATATTTACACAACATGGAGCGGGCGCGTGCATTTCAAGAAGTTTATCGAGAATTCAAAGATTGGTATGGACAAGGGCGCTTTTATCATGCACAGATGTAATGGCGCCAGCACCGACATCCGTCCGGATGATACCAGTGAATCCGAACAAAATCCCGAAGCTGGATGAAGCAAAATTGTCCCGATACTCACCTGGCTATTGTATGCTTGCTTACTGTCAAGAGGCGACCATGGAAGGCATAACTGTGTTACATGGAATGCCTGGCCATCGCCGCGAAGACGAGGAGACCCCTTCTCGACAAGCTCATGACAAACTATACTGGCAATGCAAGAAGTGGTTGGATGGTATGCCTGTTCGTGCGGAAGATTTCTGAGCTACACATGCCTCACTTCTCTTTCTCAGGAGTTGGAGCTTCACGAAGGATGAAACTATTACTGGCGACAGTCGATATCGGTATGCTCACGGTACTGGCACATTCCTGTGACCATGGTGCCCAATAAATGATCCTAGTCGACAACGTGAATGCTTTCCTCCCAACGGGTACGCTCTGGCACGCTTTGACAACCAACAGTTTGCACGTAGGTTCCTTGGAAACACATGACGGCGGCTTCTTAAAGAACCTCAGCCGGTTCACTCTTTCATCGGTACCTTCATTAATTTATCATTTGTTCTTTCATACTTACTACCAGTTGATTCGCCTCGCTCGGCGCTATACAGCGGTGCTATTCGCTTGTTCGTAGCACAATAGCGTCTACCTTTAGTAAGAAGTCGTGCTACGTTAGGTAGTAAATTCCTAGGTAGTAAGGGTAGTGGGCGCGACACGTGGTCAGCCAGTCTAAGGAAATGAGGTAAGCGCTCGGCATGTCCTATGTTAGTACCTGCGCCGAACCATGTCGCACCACGAAGTATACTTCCTGTTCTGATCTACCACTACAGCGAGCGTTCAGCAGGCACTCCGAACTCGAGGAATTGTACGGCAAGGCAAACTGTGCATAGGCACCAAAGATATCTCGCATCAACCACTGAGGCTGCTACGTCCGACAGTGCAGGCTACCGTTTTGCCCTTCCCCGTCTGTTCTCGCCATCGTCAGAAGCATTGCGCTTGTATTCCATTCCCAGCCTGTCAAAAGCACTCTAGGCCCAGCGGATCACCATGGCAAACCATCTGGACACAGATGCCGGGTCTGAGTTGTTCAGCAACTATGAAGCTGAACTGAAGCTCGTCCAGGCAGACCTCAATCAAAAGCTGGACCAAGTGGAAGAACTGTCCGGTGAGGAGCGCAAGTCTGCAGCAAGAGGCGCTCAGCGAGCAGTGGAAGAAGCAAAGGAACTGGTACGTTGCCGCTCAGCCTCATTGGTCGAACTACACAAGTAGTAGATGTGAATGACTGGACTAACACAGCCGCAGCTCGACCAGATGAACCTCGAGAAAGCCAACATCCCAACATCATCCCGTAGCAAAGCGAACCAGAAATACCGCAATGCGCAAACAGACATCGACACCCTGGCCCGCAAACTCAAGACCCTCACTGCGCAAAGCAGCGACCGCAAAGCCCTCTTCGGCGACCGCTACACAGACGACCCAGACTCCCGCGATGCAGCGCTCGAACAACGGCAGCAACTCCTGTCCGGCACAGACCGCCTCGGTCGCTCATCGCAGCGGCTGAGGGACTCGCAGCGCGTAGCGCTTGAAACAGAGGCTATTGGAGCCAACACACTCGCAGATCTGCACCAGCAACGGAACGTAATCGAGCATACCCATCAGAATCTACAGCAGAGTGAAGGGTATGTTGACCGGTCCGTGAAGACTTTGAGAGGCATGGCTAGGAGGTAAGTACTATACGCTCCGCTGGTAGAACGAAGGCATGCTGACTGGGATGAGGATGGCTACCAATCGGATAATCACGATCGCTATCATTACTGTTTTGGTGTTGCTTATTATCGGGGTGATCTACAGCAAGTTCAGATGAAGGGCAATGCGACAAAATAACCGGGTACCCCATTGACATATTAGCCGGCGTTGTGGACTTTTGGCAGTGGTAGGCACGCATTCTAGACCGAATAGCATGACGGCAAGTATAATGTACAGATTGGTCCTCCACCCTTAGTTTTCAGGTCAGGATGAGCAAGCTGGGGTGTCAAATACAGCCTTTACGGACAGAATTTCCCTTTCCTTCGCGTTTTGTCCATCCACTTTGCTAACAAACCTCTTCTTCCTGGCACGGCGCGGAAACTGTCAAGCAGCAGAAGTAACACCTTAACACGAATGCTGACCTATCTATACACTGACTCGAGCACCAGGCGGCCTCAACCCTGCGTCTTCGTCTTATACACCTTAACATCACTCTTCGGCTGCTCACCACTCCCCCTCTGCCCGCCCTTCTGCCACCTCTTCCGACTAATCCAGTGCCCCTCCGTCGTCTTCCACGCACTAAGTATCAGATCCACCGTCTCCTTCACTCCAATCCCATGCTTGATCACCGCCCTTACCACGGGCCCGCCCTCCCTCATCTTCTTCGCCTCGATCTCCATCAGATCGACGTCCGCACCAACCGCATGCGCAAGATCGCACTTGTTGATCACGAGCAGATCCGACCCCGTGATGCCCGGCCCGCCCTTCCGCGGCACCTTGTCGCCCCCCGCGACGTCGATAACGTAAATTATGAAATCCGCTAGTTCTCTAGAGTAGTTCGCCGCCAGATTGTCGCCGCCGCTCTCAATCAGCAGCAGATCTGTCTGGAACTTCGCCTGCAGGCCCTGCAGCGCGAGCAGATTCGCGCTGATATCCTCGCGCACCGCCGCGTGCGGACAGCCGCCCGTCTCGATCGCGACGATGCGCTCCGGCGTCAGGGCGCCGTGTTTCGTTAGGAACTCGGCGTCCTCGCGCGTGAAGATGTCGTTGGTCACGGCGGCGATGTTGTAGGAGTCGCGGAGGGCGAGGCAGAGTTCGAGCATGAGGGCCGTTTTGCCGCTGCCGACGGGGCCGCCGATGCCGATTGTGAAGGCGCGGTCGGTGAAGTCGCGGTCGAGGAGGGGTTCGCGGTTGAGGTAGGAGCCGGGGCCAGAGTAGATTTCGTGGGTGTGGCCGTGGTTGGTGGGGGTGGAGTGGGAGTGAGGGTCGCCGTTGTCGTGGCTGTGGGTTGCCATGTTTGAGTGAATGTGGGAAGCTCTTGCGCAGAGGGTGTGCTGAGTATGTTGTTTGTAGGCGGTCGTCTGCTCGTGTAGCTAGGTGTTGGGATCGTTTGCTGGGAAGCTATGAGTACTGCAAGTGAGCTCCTTCGCAGGAATGAGAGAGGTGAGTAGAAAGAAAGAAACGCTGAAGCAATCACAAAGGATGGTGCAAAGGCTGGTATATTCTGTTATCGCAGCTCGAAATTGCGGCTCTTTGCATGGCTATCTTTGTTTATGGTGAGGGGTGCAGTTTGAAAGTGACCCCTCACGCAGCATGATAGCATGCGTCCGGGCGACGGTCGAAGGGTGGAACAGGGCCGAAGTCAAGACTAGATTGCCTTCTTTTGGCCGGTGCTCGGAATCCTTTCGAATCTGTTTGAGGCTATCTGGCTAGACGCAGTGATAAGATGTCTTTAGTGCATATTGTTCTTTTTAAGCTGAAAGCCTCTTTGACGGAGGAGGAGAAGAAAGACGCAAGTACCCGATGGCCTAGGGCCCGCCCCGATATTAGTTGCTGATACTAGCAGTTCTGTGATGATATGCTGGACCTGCGTACATCCTGCGTACATCCTGACACCAACAAGCCATACATAGTTTCATCTTCGGGCGGCGTTGACAACAGCCCAGAAGGGGCTCAGGTTTGTTCATCGAACACTGACTGTATAGTCAGCTAATGGTGGATAGGGCGGCTTGACGCATGGTTTTGTGGTTGAATTTGCATCGAAGGATGACCGTGACTACTATGTGTGGGAAGACCCGAGCCACAAGAAATTCCAGGAGAAGAACAGGCCAAGGTTTGACGACGTTCGGGTCATCGATTATGAGAAAGGCGTGTATTGAAGTGATTGACCTTTGAATGCAGGGATCGAAGGCGCTGGATTGTATATATAAATGTATCATTCTCGCTTGAACGCCACGACTTGAATTCGACTGTTGGAGCTCGTCTCAAGAAACACTGAAAGACTCTCCACAACCACACTGTTCCGTTATATTGGGATTTCTGAAGACAAACCGGGCACTCAGCTTGTCTTCCTGCCAATCCATCTCGCTCCCAATTATGCTGAACAGTGCTTTCGAATCGATCAAAACTTTAATACCGTCCTTCTCGACCACTTCGTCGAAAGTGTTTGGCTTGTCGACGTATTCCAGGTGGTATGCCAGGCCTGAACAACCTCGGTTCTTGACACCGACTCTTATCATCTTCTTGTCCTGCTCTAGGAGTTCTCGTAGATGCTCTAGCGCGTCGGCGCTAATATTCATGGCGGCCTTTCGAGGCCGTAACTTCTTCCTCGTCTTCTTGGTGGTACTGGTCGACGCCGAGGTGTCATTCTTCTGTTCCGTTTTTTCCTGCGGTACGGGTTTGGACTTCTGCGCTTCTCGCTCAGGAAGACTTATGCTTGCGGCCTCTTGCATTTTATCCTGGTCCGGTCTCCTCGTGTCGTTCAGCCTAGGTTCCGGGCCGGCTATCGATGTGTCTGGTATGTTGTCATTGCGTGGCGGCATGGGAAATTGAGGCATAGAATGTGGTTGATATGCAGGCGCAGTATACAACTCTCTCTTTGACAAGGCACGCCTGTATGCCGCTGACGAGAATGTCTTTACAGTGTGTGGACATGATCTGGCGACTGAGGCAGTCGTTAACGCCCTAAAGAACATGGTTGATGATACGGTCGCTGGCACGATCTGTGCCGCTGCCATGGTAGAAATGCCTTTTGTCTTCTTGAGGTCGTGAGAAGTCAGATGGAGGTGATGTGAGAGTGGTAAGGGTATCTAGGGACGAGTGACGGCGAATTGGTCAGCCACTAATCATTTAATCTGTCGCCAACTCCGCGCAGTTCAGACGTAAGTGTTAACCGAAGCTGTGACGTCCCGCCAACTCGATTTCGGCTGCGGCCCTTTCGCCATCGCGCTAGTACCTCTCCACCAATTAGAATGTCGACATAACAATGCAAGGCATCGTCAACGTTTGACCCTTCTGATGTCTTCTGATGCCGTTGTCTAACTCCAATGCATTCGTTGGTGATCTCCTCGAATGGCTGTCGAAAAGAGTATCGACATAAGGGTCGTGAATCTATCTCCTTGTCGTGCTTGTGCTCTCCCAAGCCAGCATAGATGGCAAGGCAAGTCCTGCGCCAAGATGATTGTGAACAGCAATATCGGCGTCGTCAGCTTCAATGATTCCACCTCCACTCAACAACTTTCCATTTCTCGTTGCCCTGTGAGAACCCATTCCTTCTGCACGTTCACGTTGTCATGCTTTCAGTACCTTGAGTTGCTTGTGTGCGAACACCTATGGAGCCAGCGTCCCCCTTGACTCGGGAAGTCCGCGAGTCTTTCCAGCCCAAGGTTGTGCAACTTTACTCAGACCTGTTCAGGCTTGACGAACAAGATGTCGATGAGGATTTCGAGCCGTCAGAAGGTTTCTGGCGAGAGTTCTTCTTGCTGAAACCCGCCAAGCAGAAATTTCATGATGTGTTAGAGCCACTGACCGCGGACGATTTACTACACATTCAAAGACAGACCAGGAACTATATGCGGAGATCAATAGACGAGTTCACAGCTGGCCGAAATCCTCAAAACGAAAATGCTTTAGAAAACCTCACAGCCTTCCTTGCTGCTGTGCTGGCTAAGCGCTTTACCAATCCAAGCACGGATGTGATTGAAGTGCTGGCAGGGCTTGAGAACGTAGACAAGACCATGACTGACTTGGTCAATGGGCTGGAAAACATCATCAGTAAAAGCGCTACAGAGACCATCCGACGAAAAGCGATCGACTGTGCCGTTGCTGCAGTAGCTGGACCTTATCAAACCAGTCTAGTCGCATATTTCATCCACAAGGACTTCTTCCACGGGCTTATGAAATATGTTCAAAATACACCTGAAGCAGCCCCAGCAGCGCTGTCCCTTCTTGGGTTGTTAGCCAATTACAACAAGTTTGAGGCACAAAATATCTACCAGAATCGCATGGGCGACCTCGTCAACGAAGACATTATGGCAAAGCTGGTCGATGGATTTGTGAATACATGTGGAGACATTCGCGACGCCTATGTTGCTGTTCAGGACGACACACCAGCGCAATGGACCATTGGCTCAACGCTGTCCTATGTTGGCTTGCGGGCGCTGACGCCCGAAGCAAGGAAGCCGCCACCACCAACGGAAGAAGAGGCCAAAGAGTTCTTCAGCAAACTTCCCTCTGTCAATGCCGTAGTCTTTTTGGCCACATACTCTTTCGTCCAAGCCAATAATGTCTTCGCCTCGCAATTGATCTCAACCGACAAGGACAATGATCTGGAGTCGCCTCTAGCTGCCTTTCTCAGTACGACCTCTTACCTCTGCCACCACGCTTTTCGCTCCCCACGAACGCAACAATATTCCCTCCTTTCCCTCTTCACGATCCGCATCCTCGTCGACGACCCAATCCTGGCAAAACGTCTTTCCTCTGCTGAACACAAAATCGAAGCCCGCCTAGCACATCAACGGCCGCCACACCTGCCATACATTTCCGCCCCTCGAACACCCACAAGCATAATACTCGACATCATCACCGATACCCTAAGCCACAACCTACGTAAGCGGATGTCAGTTCCATTGTACAGCATCTCACTCACAATCCTCCACCACATCCTCACCCAACTGAGCGGCACACGCACCCGTCTGCCCCACCACTGGTCCTACATCTGGCTCAGCCTCATCTCGCTCCTACGCTTCCTAACAACCTACGCCAACGATCTAAGGCAATCCACTCGTCTCGCCGAGCTCCAAGCTCAGGTCTGCACACCACTCACCTCGATCCTCACATTCAGCTTGCTACGCGGCGACAACTTCCTCCCTGACCCACCCAGCTACGACGATCTCTTCTACAAACTCGTCGAGGCCTCCACTACACTTAGCAAGTTCAACACCACTTACGAGATCCCCAAACTCCCACCAGCGGACAAGTTAAGGAGAAGCACAGAGGCACTAATGGCCATTGCAACGCACTACCAGAATCTGGTCGGTAATGCTAAGAAACAGCACCAGTCGCCACGGCAGATTCAGGAGATTATTGGCGAGGGACACGAGACGTTCGGTGAAGTTGTTGACAATATTTCGGTGGCGGGGAGTCAGAGAGGTGGTGTTGGTGGGAGTGAGGAGTTCGGGCATTACGAGAAGTGGAGGGAGAGCGCGTGGAAGGTTGAGCTCAAGAAGGTCATTCGGGGCGTTGTTGAGGATGGGAGGGTGGTGTGTTTGCAGTGAAGCGCGTAGAGATGACTTTAGGCGGGGGGTGGTTTCTATACTGATGACATGGAATCTGCATAGTTCTATGCTGACGTGTCTATGCCGTTTCCATCGCAAATTTAGGATAGATACTGGGGAGCTGCCTCGAGCCGGTCAAAAGGATGATCCGCAGTCTGCCATCAGGGAACGCGAGTAAAGCGCTGAATAGACCACAGGGGCCTATCCTTCAACTGTGCTTGGCGAATTTGTACATTGAGCACACCTATTTGGCGGCTCTAGACTACATACTGCTGGGGCGACGCTCCTCTTCACCCCATCATTGGGTCTGCCGCCTCTGCTCACCCTTCCCCTGCGTCTGTTTCGATCTCTTCATCCCACTAACGGCTTTATCAGTCACGATTTCTGCAATCCCGTATCCCTCCTGCACCCGCGGTAACTCCTTGACCGGCCTTTCCTCCTCGATGTAGTCCGGCAATTTCTTCTGCAATGGATCATGTAAATCTAGGGTAGGCATCTCCAGTTTCCGCGCGCCGACCTTCCACTGCAATGTGCCCACTACATGCTTTGCCCACGCGTCTTTCTTGTCCTTCAGCAAGTCCCAGCTCTTGCCCATCTTAGCGAGTATATCCTGCCGAACCTCTGGATCGTTCCACGCCGCGGCAAATGTACTCTCCGCGCTATGTGGACTCACTTCCGACGGGGGAAGACCTAGCTTCTCCCTCTGCTTTCTATGCTTCTCTTGTACGCTCTTGCTCTTCAGCACCAGCCAGCGGAGTTTCCAGCCTAGCAGGCCTAGCTCTTTTATCCGAGCGGGTTTTTCTCCGAGGAGGTATTCGTCTAAGCCGCCGCATTTCGTGATCGTGCGCATCACGCGTGCCGTCGTTGGAATCGCCATCTCGACGTTTAGCGCCGTGCTTCTCAGTTTCTCGACTCGGACGTTGGGGTACCACTTGCGGAGGGTCTTGCCCTTGTTTCGACCGTCTGAGATCTTGTTTCCAGATTGGATGCTGGCACCACCGTAGAGACCCTGGTTGGCTTCTTGAAAGTGGACATTTGCGCGGTAGGGGTACACCGGCATTAGGGGGTCAGTTTGTGCTAGCCATGGCTGTTCGAGGGTTTTCTTTGCTTCGTCACTTGGGTAGAATCGTTTTTGGTAGGTTGGGCGGGTTGATCCGACCTTGAACTTGGGGACGTGGTATTGGACGGTGGTTGGTGAGATGAGGACGGCTGGGAGTCTCATTGTGGTTGCCATGTCGATTTGGTTTTGTGGCCGCAGCCGTGGTGGACGATGAGTTGTGTGACCTTGCAGGAGCTATTGCATCTTTGGAGTAGAATGTGTCTGCGAAGGAGCTATATGGTCTGGTCAGACAGCGGGTGGGATAGAAGTGCGGCTGAGATGGAGCAGATGCGCTGCAAGTCGTGTATTATACCCCGAGCGCTCGTCAACCTGAATCGAGTCCTTGGTTCAGTGCTTGGATCGACGAGGCTGTCGACCTACGAGAAATACGGAGTTCGATTAGCACCAATAGCGTCCCCCGAATTATTCTTAGAGCGGTCATACAACTGACCGTACTATAACAGGCTGTTAAGGCACGTTGCACCTTCCACTTTCACTGCTTCTTGCCTCGCCAGGCACAACACATCTCAAAGATCTACTATATGCTACATTGAACAAAACCATTCTTCCCCAATCGACCACAGAGTACTTAATGTAGCGTCCGATTCCGCCTGCTTATGCTGGGTTAGGGGAGATTGTTAGTATTCTGCCTGTTGTTGTTGCTGCGGTGACATTGGTGAGGAGGAAGGGCGTTGCATCAGGCTGAAGGGAGTTCATGATGAGAGAAGGAATTTGTAGGGTCATCAAGGTAGGACTCTTCACCTGCATGAGGGATCGGATGGGCTATCTGTGCTAGATTGTGTGCGTAGTGATCACGTCTGGTAGCTTAGCAAATTAGAGAAATACTACCGAAGTCTCGCGCCAACTCTTGGGTTTATCGCCAGTGAGGTCGTATCTAACATTCCAATTATCAGATCTATGGCCGTCTTTCCTCATGTAGCGGGCTACAAAAGAGTGAGTAGTAAGAATGATAGTGTTGTTCTGGTTCCGCGCCGACGAGGCTGCGGAAACTTTTTGGAATGTTTGATGCGATCCGCACCTTTCAACTCGCGACGCAACTACAATATCCAACCACAACCAAACACGCCAACCACACCAACACGCTCCTTCCAACCCAACCACTAAACTCGCAACCCTACAAGACACGTCCTCACACGCGAAGAGCCTCCCTCCCTCGGCCTCCAGACCGCCACAATGGTCAACATAACCGAAGTCAAATCCAGTGGCCGCGACCACAGGACAGCAGCCCACACCCACATCAAAGGGCTCGGCCTGAAGAACGACGGCAGCGCAGAAACCAGCGGCAACGGGTTCATCGGCCAAGTCGCAGCACGCGAAGCATGCGGTGTGATCGTCGACCTCATCCGCAGCAAGAAGATGTCGGGTCGGGCCGTGATGCTCGCTGGCGGGCCCGGCACAGGGAAAACCGCGCTTGCGCTCGCCGTGGCTCAGGAGCTGGGTACCAAGGTGCCGTTCTGCCCGATTGTGGCGAGTGAGGTGTTTAGTGCTGAGGTGAAGAAGACGGAGGCGCTGATGGAGAATTTCAGACGGGCGATCGGGTTGCGGGTTAGGGAGACGAAGGAGGTTTATGAGGGGGAGGTTACGGAGTTGTTGCCCGAGGAGGCGGAGAACCCGTTGGGGGGCTATGGGCGGACGATCAGCCATTTGGTTATTACGCTGAAGAGTGCGAAGGGGACGAAGAAGTTGAGGCTTGACCCGAGTATTTACGAGGCGATACAGAAGGAGAGGGTTACGGTGGGGGATGTGATATATATTGAGGCGAATACCGGTGCGTGTAAGAGGGTGGGACGGTCGGATGCGTATGCGACCGAGTTTGATCTGGAGGCGGAGGAGTATGTGCCTGTGCCGAAGAGGGAGGTGCATAATAAGAAGGAGGTAGTGCAGGATGTTACGTTGCATGATTTGGATATGGCCAATGCCAGGCCGCAGGGTGGGCAGGATGTCATGAGCATGATGGGCCAGCTGATGAAGCCGAAGAAGACAGAAATCACGGACAAGCTGAGGGCGGAGATCAACAAGGTTGTGAGCAGGTATATCGACCAGGGTGTTGCTGAGCTTGTGCCGGGTGTGCTGTTCATCGATGAGGTACACATGCTGGATATTGAGTGCTTCACATACCTGAACAAGGCTCTCGAGTCGCCCATCTCGCCCATCGTCATCCTGGCATCGAATCGGGGCAAGACGGTCATCAGAGGAACACAAGATATCGTTGCCGCGCATGGTGTACCGCCGGACCTACTTGCGAGGTTGCTCATTGTACCCACACATCCATACAACCCACAAGAGATTCAGCAGATCATCAGGACGAGGGCGAAGGTGGAAAGCGTGGCCATCTCGGAAGCTGCACTCCAGAAGGTGTCAGAGCATGGCGCAAAGGTGTCACTGAGATATGCGTTGCAATTGCTCACGCCCGCGAGCATTCTGGCCAAGGTCAATGGACGGCAAGAGATCAACCCTGATGATGTCGCTGAGTGTGAGGATCTATTTATCGATGCTAGGAGGAGTGCGAAGCTGTTCGAGGGTTCAAATGACTTTGTGAGCTGAACAGCTCGATGACCGGCTCGACACGGAGCATGGAACAACTACAAACAGAGCGACTGCTGCCGAGCGTGTACTGAACTCTTCCCGGCGTCGGACCTCACAGATAATGCAGGCGCGCGATGAGGTGACGCCCTTGGACCACAATCAGATTTCTGCTTCGGTGTACGGCAGATGGCGCAGAGCAGGCATGTATATCAGAAAAGCGATCGCGAATCAAAAGCCAGCAAGCATTTGGCGTTGGGCGTTACAAAAGGGCAATGGCAGAAGCTGGACGACGAGAGAAGAAGGATAAAGTTTTAGTCAAGGGTGATTCTGGTGCGTAGGTGCAGCTCCAGGCATAGTAATATGTGCTACGGCATCTTCTGCAAGATGTATCTTTTGGAATGTGCTGTCTGAGACCTGTTCCTTTGCCCGAGTTAGCCAAAGTCCAAATCAGTTGATGTAATATTGTGTATGGTTGTGCTCCAGTCAGACATCCAAGGAAGGTATTGCAACGGTCACCGACACCCACTCCCTCTGAATTAGGTTCGTCGAGGGGTCATGGGGCTACCGTGGAAACTGCGAATGTGGAAAAGGTTTCATCATGTAGGAGCGTGAGGTTGTGTGATAGACGGGAGGTCGACATACCCAAAAGTAGAATAACAAGGCGTTCTGTGCCGTTGAGGAGAGACGGTAGACCTAGATTACTGCTAAGAATTAGCAATCTGCAAAGGAAATAAGGCTTTCGGTAAGGGCCAATACTTCTCAGACAAATAATACTGGCAAGTAGCAGCTCGTCTGGGAAAGACGAACCGAAGGTTTCTTCATGGACGATTCTGTGGTTGTAAAGAAGTGTTTTGTGGTTGTCATCCTTGAAGTTTGTGGGCGGGGATGGAGATATTGGGTCGACTTACCAGATGTGAATTAGCTGCAACTGCGTGCGAAGTACGCGTGCAAGATCGCAGAAGGCAGGACATCATGCGCAACATGGCCAGAGAGGCGTAAGCTGATTGCGTGAAGAAGTTGAGAGCAGATGACCTTTTCAAACTTCTGTATCAACTATGAATTCGGATCAACAGCAAAAAATAAATATACTTGCTCCAAGAAGCGAGCACGTGAAAGGCGCTGACCGCACTAGCCTCTCTGACCGTATTTGCTCTGTTTGTTTCCCCAATTAGTCAGGAAAAGTCAGGGACGCTTGGGAGGCTCCGATCGTCAGGTGGCAGGAGATCGCCCACTGGCCGCAGTGTCAGCCCATCCTAGCGCTGCACCTGCACCTGCGCTGGCTCGCTGGAACTTCTCGCGGTCTGCCGCCTCTCTGCTGCAGCCAACTTCTCTCCAGCAATCGACCGCTAGATATGCCAGTGCACATCGTCGTACCACCAGCTACATCAACGCCAACTACAACATCAACTGTCGATACACGTCGTGCTCACCATTTCGCTCGTTTTTGGCGTCGGGTATAACATCCTTTCCTTGCCTCACCCGCCATAACTCTCGCGACTGCGGCCCCAGTCGATCCCGTCGAGCCCCCAACTACCGAGCATCACCACGCACATCTCACTCTCGCTGCAACCCACCATAGATCACGCAACCTTTGCATACCACTGTCGAACCACTGTCACCACCATGCGCTGCCAATAGACACCTACCTTAATCATCCCATATCGAAGACCTATGTACTCGACCACATCACCACGTCACCACCGCCGATACCACCTCTATCGCGCACTACTGTCGAGTCTGCTCCTCGGCCTTCTCTGAATTGTCTCGCATGATCCATTACCGCTCGCCGATGTGATAGAGTCGACTCGTGCACGAGCGCAACTCGGCGCAACATCATCACCGCGACGCGAAAGCTTTTCCGGCCCCATCGCGACTATACCTGCTGGGAAGAAGGTTATACCGGGAACACACCTGGCCCAAGCGCTGCCACTCCAAATCGCCCAAGGTCAGTAACCAGGAGCATTCGTCGCAACTATGATGCAAGCAACTTCATACCCTGCCCAACCTGGCATGGGTCCGGGCCACCCGGGTATGGCCCACGGTCACCCCATGCAAGTTCAGCACGCCGGCCACATGGGTCAGCCAAACCCTGCTATGATGGGAGGCATGCATCCCGCCATGTCTGGCCCACAGGTCACTCAGGGTGGCCCTATGGCTTCGGGAATGCCCCCGAATCCAGGAACTCCTGCCCCCGGAGGCCCAATGCAGAATGCCATGGCTATGGCCCACCTCGGAGGTCAAGGCCCCATGTTCCATGGCAACCATCCTCAGATGAACATGGGTCAGATGCAACAAATAAACGCCAATATGATTGCCAGACAAAGGGCCATGAATATGATGCAGGCCCAGCAGAATGGCCAGCTAGGACACGGCATGATGAATATGCAGAACATGCCCCATGGCCTCAACAGCGCCCAACTACAGCAGATGAAGGCAATGAACATCCCTATGCAGCAGCAAATGCAGCATATGACGCCTCAGCAGCAGCAGATGGTCCAACAACAACAGCAGTATCAACACCAACAACGCATGATGGCCCAGCATGCAGCTCAGCAGCAGCAGTTAATGACCCAGCAGCGTCAACAAGCCCAGCAGCAAGCCCAACAACAACATGCCAGCCAGCAGATGCAGATGAGCAGATCTCAGGAGCCTACCACTCAGCCTCCTCAACCACAACCTACCCCGGCTCCTCAGGCCCAGCCTCCACCACAAGCGCAGCCTCAGCCAGCCCCTCAGCCCCAACAACAGACGCCACAGCAGAAGCCACCACAAGCTCAACCACCCACCTCTCAGCCTCCGCAACAAAGTGCGCCCACCCCACAAATCAAGCAGGGCGAGGACGAAGATGTACAAGTGAAGCCAGATCTGACCAAGCAACAATTACTCATGGATATGGCTCAGCAAAACCAGGACTTCAGTGGTCAGTGGCTTTTGCAGCTCATGTCCTACTATGAGGCCCTAGCCTACCCAAAACAGCCCCTCGACATTGAATATTGGTCCGAAGTCATGGCAAAGTATTACTCCCCTACCGGCTCCATGCGTCAACAGATCTACAACAACCAGAACCAGAGCGACAAGTCATTTCAATTGCAGTACCCTTCCCTGGCACGGTTCTATTACTCACACTTCGCAAACGGCGTAAGGAAGATCTTCATGCAATCTTTCGAGCATGCTCAAGAGCAGCTTCCAAATGGTGGTTACCACGTTGTCAGCAGGAAGTTGTACCTGACCTATGAGTACGCTAATGGTCTGAGAGTAACAACGAACGGTACGCTCAGCGTGAATTTCGATGAGATGCAGAAAATCGAAACTCTCCATATCGCAATCAAAGACTGGACCGAGTACATACCACGAGGTTTAGCGGATGGTTCGCAGTCGCCTGAGCAAACCCGTCAAAGCCCCAAATTGAGTAAGAAGAACTTGCCAAAGAGCCTGCAGCGGCCGTCGATACCGCGTTCGCCTGTCATCGAGTGGGGCATCCCTCAACCCCTGCTGCAATTCTTGGAGGTAAGTGATGGCAACCCACCTGCGCGTGCACTGAGATGCTAACGAGGGCCACAGATCGCAGAAGTCATGACCACCATGGGTCCCCTTATGGACTACTACTGCAGAGACCAGTCATCTACGCCGAGAGAGGCGCTCAACCGGTTTAACGCCGAAAATGCTCAAATGAACGCGAATCGTATACAGAACATGAATGCAGCTACTGCCAATGGGCAGGTGCAATTTCAGAATCAAAGAATGATGCAAGCCCCGAACCAATTTCAATCGCCGGCGTTCGCCCACCTGAATCTTCCTCAAAATCAGCAATCGCCGCATATGAACCACACCCCGAGCCCAGGACATGGTCAAGGTGGTGTACAAATGGTCCATCAGATGTCCGCACAAGGATCAAACTCAGGTCCAAGCACAAATACCAGTCCGAATGTCTCGAACAAGAGACGTCGAGCGAGTCAGATCAAGGAAGAAGATACAGCACAAGCTTCTGGGGCCGACAAGACGAAGCCGAGTCCTAGAGTGGGCAAACGCCAGAAAGGTGCCCCAGCATAACAGGCTGGTCAAGTTGCCCCAGATTCGAGACCCTTCAGCTTCATGCAAAAGAGGCGTCGATCCTTTTGAGGTGTGCCGGGCGTTTTGCTGTTTTCAGAGACGTTCGGGAAGATGTGCGGGTTTGTTGATGTTTATATTTTCTGCGTTGCATATACACCACCTGCTGTTACCTATTTCGGGAGTATGGCTCTTGGAACTCAGCCATAATGTCTGTATGGACGTTTCATGGTACGAAGTGACATATACGCTCATGTCAGAATTGTTTTAAGGACTGCATCTGGGTGGGATGATGTATTATATGTTTTGATACCTTTGGCATATGCAGGATTTTCGATATATTAGGGGAGCACGAAGAAGGCCTGGACAGGACATTACCATACTAGGCTGATGAGATATCTATTTACTTAGCATCGTAGTCTTCATTCATTCACTCTTAATAGATATTCATTCATCGTTTTCTCTTCTACGTACCCAACTTCATGTCAAAACTCTCACACGTGGTGGTGATCGGCATGGTATAGACTTCGAGGTTGCTGCGTGCCTCTAACTGCTTTCACCGCATTACAATATAATTATTCTCCGAAAGGAGAACCCGAACGCTGAGTTTCAGTGCATGTCATGAGGGTGTTGTGTGTTTCCAACGAGTCCAGGTAGAACAAGATATAAGTTGTGCTTCGACCATCAGCCCACAATGGCACCCGTTCCTTCGTCGAATACCCTTATTGTGGGTGTGTCAGGTCCATCCTCTTCAGGCAAGACGACCCTCGCACGTCTTCTGCGGCACATCTTCAACGTCAATGCTGGGAAGGTCGCACTGCAACTCTTCATCCTACACGAGGACGACTTCTACAAGACTGACAAGCTAATTCCACGGAAGACGTTCACGTCCTCCGACCATGGCACACGTGAACTTGACGACTGGGATTGCGTTGAATCATTGGACTTGCCACTGCTCAAACGCGTTATGACACATGTCAAGGGCCACGGTACACTCCCGCCAGATTTTGCCAGCAAAGAAGATCAAAACACGGTTGGGGAGTCGGGCGTCTCCGACGATGTAGTCGAGGGCTTCAAACACGAGCTCGAGAGTTGGCTGCGACATTTACCAGCGTCCGCGGCACATCCACAGCCACAGACGCAGAACACGGGAGCCTCCACATGTGTGACTATCTGTCTCCTCGATGGCTTTTTGCTGTACCCGAACCCTGGGGCCCCAGACGACAGCCAGGAACGAGAACTCCACGACATACTCGAACACTTGCTGAGCCCGAAGCTGTTCATCCCTTCAACACGTCAGAGGACTATCGAGCGTCGCACGAAGCGAACCGGATACGTTACTCTCGAGGGATTCTGGGAAGATCCACCGGGCTACGTTGAAGATGTTGTCTGGCCCAATTACAGAAGAGACCATACGTGGCTGTTCAGTGGTTCGGACCAGAGCTCGGCGGAAAGCGATGTTACAGAGGCAGTAGACGCGGGACGGGTCAACAGGGACGTTGCGGCTCAAGCGGGTATTCTGGTTGGACCAGGACGTGGCGAAGCACATCTGAGGGAGATTCTGCCCTGGGCTGTGGAGAGGCTAAAGGAGGCTATCGGACGAGAAGTGATTGGGAGGGAAATAAGGACGTTAATGCAAGGCGTCAGCAGCTGAGACCAACACACACACTTTACATCAAGCGAAACAGGTCCATGAACAGCTCAAGATGAGACATGTTAGTTCTCCAGCTATTGAGGGACCTGAGTCATCCACCGCCTCCCCTCGATCCCATTCGGTCTGTCTTCATGAAACGTGCAGCAAGCCACCAACAGCAGAGGTCAACGGCAGTCATAGTCCGTCCTCCCAGAACAGGGACATCTCTCCATACGACTCGACGCTGGCTAGAACCGTTCTCAGGACTAGCACATGACTGACCGCGGTGCAATGCGATGCGATTGATCTAGGCGAATGCGTTTTCTGACCAGGAAACACAACACAGTACAGGTGGACTATCACGTATCGAACCAGACAATGCCAAGCGAGCGAGTCTGCCGCTCCTCCCACTGCAATAGTCTCTAGCATCGTAGATCGTTCCCGCCTCAGCTCCCAGCACGATGCCTACCTCCATCTTCCTTCCCTCCCATCCGCGTCGCACCCGTACCTTCCTCGTCCCGGATCCGGATCGCACCTCGATCCGCACCGCATACAGCACCTCCCACCTCACCTCACCCCAGCAAACAACTCCCACCTGGCCCCGGCGCCTCCTCAACACACGTCAAGTCAAGCCGTTCCCACCTCAAATCCAATCCAATCCAATCCCAGCGCAGCGTCGCACCCGCCCATCGCCCCTTTGCGCTCCGTCGCACCTCCTCTTGAAGATCTCCGGCGGGTCGTGCCACCCTTCCATCACTTACCTGTACCGCCAGCGTATCGTGCTGTGGCTCGCCCCTAAGGGTCCTTGTCCACTGACTGGGCGCGCACGTCCTCTCGGAACCGTGCCATGCTTCCATCCTCTTGATGCATGTAGAAAGATTACCGCCTTCGCTTTGTGCTCGTTGTCGTTGTTTTTTCGCATCATCTATGAATGTATGTGTTGCCGTGATTTTGTATTGCAGCTGTCTGCTTGCCTTGCTGGGAACTGGACTGGACTGGGCTCGCACGACATGAGAGATTCGAATCGATCGACCTGGTCGTCAGGCGCAATAGCTCGCTTCTTAACTCTAGATCAGTCAGCTCAACAGAACAGGGTGGATTGATTGATTGGCTTGGATGACTTCTAGGTTGGAGGTTCGGTGGTCAAAAAGACTGCCCATGCAGCATTAGTAGAGGATGAATGGTAAGGAACGAATAAGCAACACCAGCAGGACGGGGACAGCGTAACTGTAATTGTGACTTCGACAACGACATGCATTTTCGCCTTTCTATCATTGCTCCGTAACTTCGCCTTCTAAAGCCCTTTGGACCACCTCAAACGTGCTCTTACGCACCAAGTTTTCAAGGAGCACCTAGCCTTCCCTCTGATGCCCATCATCCACCTCACCTGTTCCACCATGTCCGCTGAGCTGTAACTCATTGCTTACCGCCCGGCCCTCGTGTGCCCACCTCATGCCCTGCGTAGCATGACCAAGCTGTAGGTGCCTACCCCTCGGCGACTGGTAGATACTCTTGAACTTCTTCCCACGATGGGTTGACTCCCACTAAGCCGTCGACCCATCATCATCCATCTCCAGGTCTTCCTGGGGTTGGAGACCAAGTCCCCTCGGCCCTGTCTTTCCAGACACAGCGTCACGACCTCCTTGCATGCCCACGGTCAGTGAGTCACGGATGTCTTGTGTCACAGGCAACTCCAGCATCTCCTCGAGACTCCCCACATTCCCGCCTTGACCCGCAAGTCGCGCCAACGCATTCGCCATCTCCCTGATAGCAACATGCTCTTCCAGTTCATGCTGACTCAGCTTGCCCAGCTGCACTTTTGAGTCTTTAGCTGGCTTGCCCATCCTGACGATTCTCTTCCTCAGACTCGCAACAGTAGATTCATCCGTCTTGCCAATCACCCCAGTCATAAGCTGAGCAAAGGACGAGTAGACATCACCACCATCATACCAACCAGAGACTTTGCGCGCAGGCTCATCTCCGAAGAGACCGCACATGTCCAAGAGGCCTTGCCATTCTTCGTCGACCACGAATGAAGGCGCAGTACGCTTCAGCAAACACTCATGCGCCTCCTCCCACGCTTCAGCAGCAACAAGGTACCGAAGCTCAGAGATGTTATCCCCTCCGTTGTTGGTGCTTGAAGCCGCAAAACGCGCTTTGGACATGTAGATCCATGACGGTGGAATCTTGAGGTCCATCGTTAGACGCTGCCATAGCTGGATACCTGCATCAGAGGTTGCGGTGTCAGGACCAGGGAGGGATCCGGCGAAGCGGTCGAGGAGATCTTGAATCTGTGACTGCCGCGTTGAGATATCAGACACATGGAGGAGGGCATATATTGCAGACGCGATATCGTCTTGGGCTGAAAGCTCAGATGCAAGTGTTTCGGAAAGATCGTCCGCTTTCTCAACGTCGGTTCTGATGGGCAGATTGGCCTCGATGATATGATAGAAAGTGAAGAGGTCAGAGTGGTCCCATGGCTTAGCAAGTCCCTGGAGCGCAGCTGGGAAAGAGGAGATCTCGACTGAGTCTGTCTTGTCGGCAGCGTAGAGCTTGAGTAGCGACCACACCACGTCATTCTCTGCGGGCTTGACAGGCTCTTCACCTCGATCACAGCGGCCTTGGTACTCGCGGACCGCATCTTCAATCCTGGCGGTGTTGTCATCGCCACTCTTCTCTTGCTTCCCGTAGAACAAACCGAGGGCGAAGCATTGCAGCCAGTGAAGGTCGTAGCGCGTGCTGAGGTGAAATGTCTCGGCCCGATCCTCCACTGGGACGGATCTACCTTCCCTGCCTTGGGAGACCGAAACATTGCCTGCGCAGATCTCGTATAGAGTTCGAATGTCGAGATCGATCTCAGACAAGGATTTCTGCTCGCGCCACGCATCAATTTGGTGCTTTACGTCCTCCATGAAGGTCTGATCTGCACCGTCGAGTTGAGCGACCAGGAGCATGATGCGATAGTTCTTACTCCCTTTCAGAAGCTCGCAGGCGCCAGAGATGTCATGTGCCGTAAGTCGGAGTACCGCATCCCGGATTGGGTTCTTGCCTTTGGCAGCCAGCGATGAGAGAGCAATGTGGTGGGCAATGAACTGTGTCAATCTGTCCTTGCGGATCCTATGCATGAACTCCTTCTGCAGAGGAATGGACAAGCCATGTGTGAACTCATCCTCGTAGTCATCAAACAGCACATGAGCGAGGTTGTAAACTTCTGCCACCTCTTTTGTCGTTACACTAGATGCCTGTTGGGAGAAAGGGGTTGGCCGATGTCGAACGGAAGGGATGGACTTCTCGAGGATGACTTCGCTTGATGCAAGAGCAGAGTCCAGGTCGAGATTCTGCACACGTTAATTTTCTGGCCACAAGCAAGCAACTGGATGTCTCACCGTTTCGCCAACACGCCGACCCATCACAATGGCATCTCTCCCACCTTCGGCAACAGGCAGCTCTTTCCAGGTCGCATCTTCCCCGGGCCTGCTCGTCCGGTAAAGGACTTTCCCGTCGTTCGTGAAACTGGGCTTGAAGCTTTCGTGCCATTGTCGATCTTGCTCACTCATCCCCTCATCGTTGGGGTGGAAAGTCTTCGAACGTTTTGAGTAAGGAAACTAAGAAACACAAAGTTTTAGCAATTTGTTCACATTGTTTCTCGACTAACCTAAATACATCATGATAGGGATTCGGACAGTGTAGTATCAAAGTAGCAACTGGCTTCTTCCAGTCTCGCTCAACCTGATGCATCAGTTCGTCCTTGACAGGTATATTATAACTTGGTTTTGGGTGATAATGATAAATGCTTGTACAAGGGGAGCTATACCTCAAAGTCGGGCTGAGCAGCCTGGTTTGCTTTCTTGCTTGGCTTGAACATCGAGTTCATGATGTCGATGCTGCTGCGGAAGTTGACTTGAGTTGCAGCTTTGGGCTTGATGGGTGAGAACGCCTTGTCGAGTAGCATCTTACTTTGCGCTTCTCGGAGAACATCTCTGTTTTGTTTGCGGGGGCTAATTGTTCGTTGAAGTTGCTCGGCCCAGTCGCCTTCGAGATCGAGAAGTGGTTTTCCTGGGGTACCAGGCGCAGTAGCTTTGGCCGGCGATCTCTGTGGACTGAGTAGAAATGGGTTGGTAGGAGGAAGAGAGCCAGGCATTGGTGGGCTCTGCTCGTCTTCTGACATCAAATCATGTTCTGAATGCCCTGATTGTTCGGAGCCGTCATCAAGCTGCTCTTCGGCGGGGTCGCTCTCCCATTGTGTATCCTCCTCGGTGGGCATCATGCTCTTGTTGCCAAACTGACCAGGTACGCTCTTCTTGAAAGCGAAGGTATCGTCTTCTTCGTCGTTGGACTCGGAATGATCATCGACCTCCATGACCGAGGCGTCAGCGGACTTATCAATGGATTGGGGTGGAAGGCTGAGCTCACTCTGATCCATCATAGACTCCTCATCCTCGTCGTAGTCCAAGCCATAGCGGGTGTAGTGAGGCACCTCGAACTTCCAAGTGCCAGTCTCTGGTTCATAACTGACGAACTTTGTCCCATCCATCCGTCTGAGGCGATTAACGTGCTTGTCGAACACCGGACCTTGTGTATCCTGAATCGGCTTGCCTTTAGACCTCGGCCATGAGTTCTCGATAGTAATGGTGGACGGTACGTTCAAGCCACGACCTACTGGAGGTTTAGTAGTTGGATCAGGGTAGACGGTAATTGATCGAACTCGAATCTCGACAGTCTTCTCGTACAGATCGCTCAGATCAAGGGCAGTGAGATCGACGGCACTATCGAAGTTGACGAAGCCGCAACCCTGCCGACCGACTCGGAAGTTTTTGAACGATTTCAGCTGGTCGCGCTGCATATTGTTTATCTCCTGTCGCGACGGGCTCATCCAGTATTCGCCAGGCGTCGGATCTGCGTTTGCATTAGCCTTCACAGGCTTCTCGCTGACCTGATGCGACTCGCGATCCTCAGGCACCGCTTGAAGACTAGTGCTCGAAGCACCGTTCCGTGATGATGTTGAGGGCGATGCGTCATCATCGAAGTCCTCGGTGCGCTGCAGAGCGCCAGTCTCTCCATTGAGTGTACTCTCCTGCACATTGTTATCGAAGCTAACTCTCTTGGACAACTTTCGTACTGGCTCAGGGTTACCGTCTGCTTGCTGAGCAGGTGGTGTAGGTGTGTCTCCATTAGTGGAAGGCCTTGGGGCAGGCAAGGCAGGCACGGTCGCAGGACGACTGAACAGGTCCTGTCTTATAGAGCGGTCGATTGTCAGGCGCTTGATACTGCCACCCGAGTTCCGATGAGATGGTGCGAAAGCGTTTGGCTTCCAAATGTCATCTGAATCGGAGGCATACTGTGAGCGGAGATTCTGGACAGATGCGCTTCTGTTAAAAGAGCGTCCAAAGCTTCCACCGGACCAGCCTCTGCTACCGTACATGCTGCCACTCAATGGGCCACCGCCAGACGTGCTGGCGGCACTGTTCGGTGTGCCGTAGGTGGAGTAACTGAATCCATAGCCACCAGTGCGTCGGGGTGGAGTGTTGTATCGAGACTGATTGAGACGAAGAGACGGCAGTGGCTTCATCTTGCTTTCTTCCAGCTTCTTCGTGGCTGTCAAAGGTGTGAAGACGGGCTTGGAGTTCTGGTCAGTAGGGGCAGGCAGACCAGTCCATATAGAGGATTGTCCATATGGATTTGGATCCAGCAAAGAGGCATGCTTGACCTCCTGCTGATTCGGATTCTGCTGCTGCTGGTTGTTTTGTGACGCACCAAAGGGACCGCTGTTCATTGAATTGCCAAACAGTCCGCCACTCTGCTGGTTGTTGTTAGTCGAGGTATTACCGAACAACCCTCCACCTGTGTTTGTACTGGTGTTGCCGAACAGGCCACCTGCAGGTTTGTTCTGTGTGTTCCCAAAAAGGCCCCCAGACGACTGTTGCTGGTTATTGTTGGCGCCTCCGAACAGTCCTCCACCCTGGTTGTTGTTGGTTGAAGTGTTGCCGAACAAACCACCACCAGTGTTCGTGCTGGTGTTCCCGAAAAGTCCGCCAGCTGGCTTGTTCTGGGTGTTCCCAAAGAGTCCACCACCCTGGTTTCCAGCATTGTTGTTCTGGCCGAAGAGACCACCTCCAGTGTTGCTCTGCTGGTTGTTGTTTTGGCTAAAGAGACCACCTCCGGTTGAAGTATTGTTGGTGTTGCCGAAAAGTCCACCAGACGAGTTCTGAGGGTTGGAAGTGCCGAACGCTCCTCCTGGTTTGCTTCCGAATAGTCCCCCACCACTCTGATTACTGTTGCTAGTGTTACCGAAGAGGCCGCCGCCAGAGGGGTTCTGCTGGGTGTTGTTCTGCCCGAAGAGCCCACCGCTAGTGTTAGACGTGTTGCTTGCAGTGCCAAACAGTCCGCCGCTCGTCGCACCAGATTGTTGATTGTTGCTCTGCTGGCCGAAGCTGAAGCCAGTTGAAGGAGTAGCCGTGCTAGTATTTCCAAACAAACCGCCTGCTGGCTTGTTCTGAGTGTTTCCGAAAAGGCCACCACTCTGCTGCTGAGTGTTGTTGGACCCGAACCCACTGAAGCCAGCACCTGTGCCAGTATTGCTTGAGGTGCCAAAGAGACCACCGCTCGCGGGGGCAGAGGTTTGTTGCGACCCAAAGAGACCTCCAGGCTTGTTCTGGCTGCTGCCAAACAGACCACCACCGGTACCGGCCGAGCTCCCAAAACCGCCGGAGGTTGCTGTGTTACCACCGAAGGCGCCTCCAGATGTAGCAGCTGAACCGAAGAGACCGCCACCTGTAGTGCCGCCGCCAAAAGCACCTCCAGTGCTAGTGCTTCCAAAGTTGGTCTGACCGAAGGCGCCAGTACCTCCCTGACCATTTCCATACTGTCGACCTCCCTGGTAATCTGCTAAGCGCAGCTCTTCGAGAGAGTATTTCTGATATGGTTGCATGAAGGTAATGGTCTGGTAGTTGACGGTGGCGCCATTTGCCTCTTTCTCAGACCATGGCTGGAATGGAGGACCGTTTGTGCCTTCTGCAGGAGGGACGGCATTCTGGCCAAGGGCTGTGCCTGAGCCAAAGGCGTTGCTGGTGCCGCCGAAGGAGGCAGTGGTGCCCGTGCCACCTGCACCGAACAGTGGCTTGCTTTGCGATGAGCCAAAGGCGGGGGTGGTAGTGCTGGTGTTGTTGGAGCCGAAGCCGCCGAATGCTCCTCCTGAGGAAGTACCACTACCGAAAACACCACCTGTTGTGCCACCGCCCCCAAATGCGCCGCCTGACCCGCTCGAGGCACCGAAGCCGGTCGTGTTGTTATTGTTAGAGGTATTTCCAAACAAGCCACCGCCTGTGGTCGTGCCAGTGCCAGAGCCAAAGCCGCCGGCGGCTGGCTTGCTTCCGAAGAGGGAGGAGCCTGCGTTGTTGTTGCTTCCGAAAGCACCTGTAGAAGATGAAGTTAGTTTTGGATCAATAATATCAGACGCCGTAGCTGGAGAAGTCGCGTGATTGGAGTGCGATAGTCCACGTCGCGGAAATGGTTTCTTCGGCCTGGCAAACGGCGTCGCCATTGTGAGGTATGTTATGTTGTAGGGATAGCGAGCAGAGCATCGAGCTGCGCAAGTACGGTGCATATCGCTCCGAACAGCGAGAAACCAGCTTTACGCGATGTTTGTGTTTTTCATTGTCTGCGCGTGGCATCTGGTGAAGGTTGATTCAAAGCGTACCTCCAGTCGAGCTTCCAAAAGCACCTCCGCTTCCACCACTACCGAAGGCGCTTGACGTGTTATTGTTACTGCCAAAGGCAGAAGTTGACTGACCAAAGCCTGGCAGACACGCGGTCTCAGTGTGTTGTCCAGAGAAAGAGTAAGAAAGAATTCACGTACCTGTTCCAGAAGGTTGGCTGTTGCTTCCGAATCCTCCAAAAGCCGAACCAGTGTTCTGGTTCTGGTTCTGGTTATTGCTTTGGCCGAAGGAGAAGCCGCTGGTCCCACCGAATGCCATGTTGGCGATACGACCCGTATGTTCGATAGGAAGGCGGTTGGAACGATAAGATGGACGCAAAGAATGCGACACACGAAATATTACGAGAGGATTATCCTAGCGCAGCGCAGCTGGTTTGGTGGGCATCTGGCTGTTGGCAGGCGGCCTTGTCACTAAGAACCGAACTTCGCTGTCAGACTCTTGCACTGCGACGCGTGAAATGCGAAGTGCCTGCCAGCTAGAGGATGCTGAATAAAAATGTGGATGGCAGTCAGCGCTGCAGATTCAGACGCGTCCCGAGTACTTAAGGAGGAGATGCGCTGGACAGTGATGCAACTCAGACGGAAGTTTAGCCGGAGCAGCTCAATCGCTGGCTTGGCAGCCGCAGTTCACTTCGACTCAAAGAGGCCTTGCATTCAATATGCTATCTGATGGGTCCTCTATTGGTTCAGCTGACTTCACCTTGCGCATAGCTGGTCCTGTCAGCGCAAAATGCTGGTCAAGAAACATGAAAATGACTGTTCTCGCTGCTGCTATAGATTGCTGCCTTGCGCTAACACGACTCACGTGACCTAGTCTCATGATACTCGCACTGGCTTACTAAAAAGAGCACTCCATCCAAGGCAACAAATAACAGAATAATCTTGATTCATGGCCAACGTCTGTCATTGACAAGGCTATCGCTGCACTTGTGCTCCTATTGCTATGTGTTTCACTTGTTTTTGTTCTTCACCGTCTCAAGAATCTTGTCCACAACCGACGGGTCCGCTAGCGTCGACGTGTCGCCCAACTGATCCTCTTCACCAGCCAAGATCTTCCTCATGATTCTTCGCATGATCTTACCAGATCGCGTCTTGGGCAAGTCATCAACAATGAAGATCGCCTTTGGTGCGGCGAAGGGTCCAATCTGTTTCCTAACTTGCATGATGAGCTCTTTCAGTGTGCCCTCACCAGGATCAACCCCATCTTTCAGCGCGACGAAAGCATTAACTGCTTGTCCCGACATTTCATCGTTGATACCTACCACGGCAGCCTCGGCAACTCCGTTGTGCTCAAGAAGGGCCGCCTCGATTTCGGCGGTGGAGAGACGGTGGCCTGAAACGTTGACCACGTCGTCGACTCGTCCCCGAATCCAGTAGTAGCCTTCGTGATCTCGGGCTGCGCCATCTCCGGTGAACTGCGGCACTTGTTAGCAAGCTATGAAAGGCTAGATCCCTGGCTGAACTCACGTAGTAGCCCTTATAGACGTTTAGGTATGTGTCCATATATCTCTTGTGCGTACCCCACACAGTCCTTGCCATCGCTGGCCACGCCTGCTTGAATGCAAGCACACCCTCGACGTCGTTGCCCTTCATCTCCTCCCCTGAGTTAGGGTCCAAAATTGCAGGCTCGATACCGAAGAATGGCAGCGATGCGCTACCAGGCTTGGTAGGTGTTATGCCAGCCATCGGTGAGATAACGTGAGACCCAGTCTCGGTCTGCCAGTATGTGTCTGTAACGTGTGCCTCCTCTTTTCCAATCTTCTCATGATACCATTTCCATACTTCAGATGCGATTGGCTCACCAACTGAACCCAGTACTCGTAGTCTCTCCATCTTGTGGTGAATGTGTTCGTCGCCAGCTCGCTTGAGCAGTCGGAGGGCGGTCGGAGCCACGTAGAACTGTGTGACACCGTATTTGTCGATCACATCCCAATACCTGGAGAAGTTCGGATAGGCAGGTGTGCCCTCGAAGACGACGGTCGGGACACCGAGGAGGAGGGGAGCATACACGACGTAAGTATGACCAGTGATCCAGCCAACGTCACCGCCGCAGAAGAAGACATCGTCATCGTGGATGTCGAACACGTACTTGCCTGTCGCTGCAGCACCGACTAGGTAACCACCGTGGGTGTGCATCACACCCTTCGGCTTGCCGGTGGAGCCCGATGTGTACAGCAAAAACAGAGGGTCTTCCGACATCATCGGCTCAGGTGGGAAGTATGCTGGGTACTTCTCAGTCTCTTCAGACCACCAGAAGTCACGGTCTTTGGTCCATGGCACATCTGCACCTGTCCTCTTGTACACAATGCAGCTAGTCACACCGGGCGTTTTCTTCAGAGCTTCATCAACGATCTTCTTCGTCCCGATCAGCTTGCCACCTCGCTTGCCCTCGTCTGTAGTGATGACGACCTTGGCGTCGGCATCGTTGATACGGTCTGCAAGGGAGCCTGAGGAGAAGCCTGCGAAAATGACCGTGTGGCATGCGCCTATTCTCGTCACTGCGAGGAAGGCAATGACTGCTTCTGGAATCATAGGGAGGTAGAGAGCAACAGTGTCACCCTTCTTGACGCCATGCTGCTTGAGCACGTAGGAAAGTCTGGACACTTCTCGGAGGAGCTCGCCATACGTCAGTGTTCTGCCCTCATTGGGCTCATCTGCTTCGTAATAGATAGCTGGTTTGTCAGGATTCTTGAAGGCGTGTCGGTCAACGCAGTTGTATGAAGCATTGATTTGGCCTTCCAAGAACCAAGCGATGTCACCGTTTTCCAAGCTGCCAGATTTGACTGTCTGGAAATCCCGATGCCACGTGAGCAGTTCTCGTGCCATCTTCCCCCAGAACTTCTCTGGTTCCTTGATGGACTCCTCATACATTGACTTATATTCATCGAAATCTTTGAGATGAGGTTTTCCTGGGCCTTTTGTGAAGAATGCTTTCGGCACACTAGGGTTTGTCAATCACAATTTCATCCTTGAGTCGGAGGACCACTAACTGGTATGTGTCAACTTCGTGAGCTTCGGTCTAGGTTTGAAAATTAGCTTGCTTGAGCGCCATCCCAGTGACACTGAGCTCACCACTACTACTGGCCCACTCTGGGGCCCTCCAGGGTTGCCCTCAGACATTGTTACAAGATTTGGTCCTTATATTAGAGTCGAGGAACCTAGAGATAATGTACTGCTAGAATTCAGCGCATATATTGGTGAGAGCACGAGAAAAGCTGGGAACTGAAGCTATGCAGAGAAGACACAAATGCGATTCCAGAGCAAGAGGGTCGCGAAGGGTAGGCAAGTTATCCTCTTGTATTTTAGAAGAGCTCTGTCGAACTGGTCTCGTGTACTAGACCTTCCTCGTACTCACAACATGATTGACATGAGCCGTGATTTGAAAAACGTCAGCCACGCCTTTCCAGGATGCACCCCGCACCACTCCGAGAGCGGGCGAATGAGCCCCCACCGAGGTGGACAAGGGCAATTGCGAAAAGGTGCTTCGAGGCACGCGCATAGAGGTTGCTAGGCCAGATGCTCCCGATCACTCCGTTGCTCAGTTCCCCAAATGAGCTTCAGGTGGCCCCTAGCAAACCCAATGAGCTTGCTGCCATCATTGCGGATGAATGGGAGGACTTCTTAGCATGGATCTCTAGCGCCGAACGAAGCTGATTGAGCTCCCCAGCTGCTGATCGTGATTATCCGGCTCAGGCTGGTATCGACTCCTGCCAGTGGCTACCCGATGTAGAAGGCGTCCATGCCGAGACCAAAAATGACGACCCTTTGATCCAAGCGAAACCATTCTTGCTCTCAGCCCAGAACGATCAGAGATCTCCGATTCTTGATGGGAAGAAAACATATAGAGCATGACGTAGCTGGATACTGCCGTGAAGCTGTGTACCAGTACTGAGCCAGAGACAACACTTTGGCAAGGCAATACAACCAATCGCAATAATTATACGCTTCCGAGGAGGTTTGTGGTGCGATATGCATTCAACCGGGCATGGAGCACACGAGGCCCTTGCAGCGCTGGTGGATGCAGCAGACGGATCTGGCTTTGGACTGTGGACGTGCCACCAGTGCAGCAATGCAATTCTAGCGTTTTGGGTTGTACACATGGACAGTAATAAAAATCATGCAAGTCGAGTCACGGCTCTCGTGCTTCGGTCACCACGCCGGAAACTTGATATTCTGGTTGCGTGGCACCACGGGTAACAATGGAATTCAGGTGTCAATAATACTCGACTATGTGTACCCATTCCACCAGCTGTATGTACCAACCAGAAATACCAGTATCCCGCCGTCTCTCGCGATTTCTCTTCCAGACTGTATCCATGCTTTAATTCCAGACTGCGAAGCCGGCTGTCCGGTGAGCACCATCTTAGCTCCGCTGACTAGCAGCTCACCCATCAGGAAGATAGTGAACGGGTTTTGTATTGTGGCAGGCGCTGGCGGATGTTGCCCGAAGACCCCAACAGCTTTGTCGATGGTGAAGACGGTGTACAAACCAATCAAAACAAATATGATGGTTCGGAGTATGTTCCACGTGCGCTTCCTACTAAGCTCTCCCGCAGTGGGTGGGGCTTGTTGCTTACCGCCTAAGAATATATTCGTGAGGAAGGAGGGCATACCCGTCAACTTGGATATGTCGTCCGCTGAGAATGGCATTCCTTCCGGACCTGGCGCGTTTGGATCGCCGCTCATGTTGCCCAACATAGCTTGCATCATCTTGACCATTGGATCCTCTTCACCAGGCATGCCTGCTTGTTCTTGTTGCCCCTCGCCTGCAGAGCCTTGTGGAGGTCCGCCAAGCAATGCTCTCATGTAATCCTGTTGCATCCGCGCCTGTTCGGGGTCATTCGTCTGCCCAAACATTGACGAGGTGGGAGCAACGACATCAGGATCAGGGACAGAGCCGCTTCGAGTGGGAATGGGAGTGGAGGACGCCTGTGTTGGGCTCGGCCGTGCTGGTGACTCGGTCCGCACTACGTGACTAGTTAGCAGCAGATGGGGTGGCCTTCCTCAAGGAACCTACTAGTTTCCGGTGCTCTGCCACTCAGTTGGGTGATCTTGTCTAATCTGTCTTGTGCTGATGCCTTTACCTTTGCTTCGCGCTTCTGCTGCCGGACTCGAGCCTGCCGCTGCGCCGGCGTTTCTGTCTCTTCACTCATCTTCACAGGCTTCTAGTCGCTCAACGATAGATGTGAGCCGACAGTTGCGGGCCTAGCACACCCGGCCTCGTACTTCTGCTGCGTCTTCGCTCAGATTGTAGGTGTTGCTGTGTCAATGGACTGGTTGTACCCGCTGGTTGATGAATGCCGTTAGATGTCAGCAGAAGGCTTTCGAAGTTCCAAATGTTACGAAGTAAACAGCAGTCAATAGTACTATCTCGACCAGTGGAAAGTAAACATCTGCCTCGTTAATTTTCGAGAGCGGACAGAGATGCAGTGACGTAGCAGAGCACACTTACTGGTGCCTCAGGCACCAATACGAGGAGAAACCTACCTTCGCTATGCACTACTGCAAGATCACCTTCAATGTCTGAGAGAAATTTGGAAGGTAATCTTCGTTCGTCGTATTCATTCCGCTCAATATACTTGATTTATCCCCAGCATGACAACGGGTCGTGTTCAGGACTAGAACCGAGCATCATCGTTCCTGCTCCTCCCCACAAGCGAAGCATGGACGTGCGATTGTCCGATAATCATCCCCGTGTGTTATGGCCGACTGCTGGTGTCGCAAAACCACAAGCTTAGATCTTGATAGCCTGCTCAATAGCCTTCCTCTTCTTCTCCTGTCTCGCAACCGCCTTCTGGCCCATGATACCACCACCCCAGTGTCGTCTGTGCTCCTCGTACTTGTTGTTGAACCCATCGTTGATGGTTGAGACAAGCTTGCTCAGCTCATTCTTGTCTTCCTGCTTGACTTCGGTGAGGGCTACAACAGCAGCAGTCTTCTTGTGCACAACGGTGCCCAATCTAGCCTTACCCTTGACGATGGCATATGGGACACCCATCTTTCGGCAAAGAGCTGGGAGGTAGACGACAAGCTCGATAGGGTCAACATCGTTAGGGATGAGGACCAGGGCAGCTTTCTTGTTCTCAATAAGGCCAACGACATGGTTGAGACCGTACTTGACGGCATATGGCTTTTTGGAAACGTCTTCCTTCTTCTTACCATCGGCCACAGCAGTTGCCTCTGCCTTCAGGCGCTCCTTCTTTTGGGCTTTTGTCTCTGGTCGGTATTTGTTCAAGAGCTTGAGAGTCTGGGTTGCGGTGTTTCGGTCGAGAGTGTTCTGAAATTGAGCAATGGCAGGTGGGACCTTCAGTCTCATGTTGAGGATCTTCTTCTGTCGCTGGAGTCGGACATACTCTGGCCACCTAATCCGCATTAGACCTTTTTGTTCTCATCGCAAGGATGGTGTTGTCGTACTTGACCATTCGTGACAGATTTCGGTGCGGCTGGACATCTTGACCGATACCGAAGTTTCGTGGTCGCTTCTCGAAGAGGGGGTTCTATACACGTTAGCACATGCTACAGAATACACCAGAGCACAAAGACATACCTTGGCAGCCTTCTTGCTACCACCGGCCTTTGCGCCAGGGAATGGCGCAGCCGCTACCTTCTTTCCTTTGGGAGGCTGTCATTGAGGCAGAAAGATCAGCAAATATTCTGATAACTTTCGAGAACTCTAGCGAGGCGCGTTTGCAGCGTACAGCATGCGAAACGACACCTCCAGCCAATTCATCGTCGTATCAGCACCTCGATCAAAAGGGCTGACATTGACGGAAACATCCATCATGCGCAGTCTCACAGACTCGCACTTCCAGGCTGTTGCTATTCCAGAGCATCGACAGAGTGGCTTACCATGGTGATTATGTGCTAGAAAAGAACGAAGAAGAGCGTAAACTGGTAATTGTTGAAGAATCAACTCGACTTGAACTGACAAAGCCTGAGAGGATGCAGTACGCGCGAGATTTGGTGTGGGTGGGCTTGGCAGGTGCCACCATTTTTGACTAGCGCGGTTATTAAGGCCGCAAGGCACCACAAAGTATCGGCTGCGGATGCTCCTGGTGCCCGCTCCCCAGTGCCTGGTCACAAATAAAGGGTGTTTCGAAGACATCAAGTACGCGAGGAAATTGGCAGAGGCATGGAAGAAGTGAGCTATGGGCTAGGTTATTTCATTTGTGCTACTTATCTACCCTGCTGACCGGGTGAACATCTCACTTCAAGAAACAGCTCAATACTCTGAGCACGTTCTTAAGAGCTGCACCTCCTGACTAAGAATCATGTCCAGGTCTGGCACGTGGAATCGCCGTCTCCATCAGTCTTGCTCTGAGTCATGCAATCATTGCCGATAGACAATCTTCACCACATCAATAAGTTCTTTACCCCCTCCGCACGCTCTCCTAAGCGTTAATTCATTCCGAACTCCAGGCTATGCATCCCATAAATGATGTCCCATGCTGTCCGCAACATTGTACATGAAGTCATATCGACTATGCGAAGCCGAAGTAATCAGCACCCAGGCTGATAGCAGTGTTGATGTTCTGCTTCATAATCTCAAAACTCTCATACGCCGGTAGATCGAGCTGGTTGAAGCAGGTATGACTTGTTGGGAGTCGATGGGTCGAAGGGTCTTTGTGAATATTGCACTTGGTTAGACCAGAAACACCCTCGAGCTCCTTGAACCCATTGAGCGGCACCTTGCTGGTACCTGTAATGAATTGCAGTAACTTAGCCCGCTCCTCATTCGTCATGGCCTTCACGATTCGCCAATACCAGACAATCTGTTGGCTGCTTGGGTTATAGTTGTGGTATTCGGTGTTGGCCTTCCAATCGTCCACGTCAATCTCGGGCAGACCAGAAATGAGAAGTTCCAACTCCTGCTCGTTGAAGATAGAAATGAGTTCGGCTGGGATGATGTCGTGGAAGCCGCCAAGGAAACTGTCAAGTTGCTCCTTGACTGACTCTGTAAGACGGTATTCGACCAGCGCTTGGACGTACTCCTTCTTGTTCTCTTCAGTGACCGAGATGTTTCTGCCGTCAGGAATCAGGTCGATGATCTTCTCTTCACCAAATTCGTCCTCGATGACAACGAATTCTTCGTCGAGCACATCCGTAATGTCGTTCTCCAGGATCCAGACTAATGACTTGTAGTAGTCGACGTCACTGCTTTCAAGATCCTTGAGATTGGGCTTCTTGCCAAGTATGCGCTTGTAGACTGCTCTGCTAAAGTGGCAATCGAGAACTCGGCCTTCGTGCAAAGCCTTGCCGATAATTCGTCCAACAAACTTGAAGTAGAGCAGGTGCTCGTCGTTGACTCGACTGAGAGGACTTGGATGGAAGGTAGTCTTGTCTGATGCGACAGGCTGGAACAAGGCATAGTTGGGATCGAACATGCCTCGAGCAAGAACTTGGAACCACTCCCGAGTGACACCACCAGCGTCAACACCCTCCTCGCCATTGAAGCGAATATTGAGCTTGCCATATTTCATCTCTTCGGCATTCTTGAAGTACAGTGCCTTGTACGAGTCGATGAAAACTTGGTCTCTGCGCACATTGAGCTGCAGAGGAGGTTGAGGTGGTCGCTGGGTGTGGTGCCTCGAGTGGATCTGCTTGTTGAAGTAGCTACGTTTGTTGTCGAAATCCAGAACTTTACTGTTTTTGACCAGAATTGAGAACTGCCCTTGCATCAATTTCGGAGTCTGACGAATAATGTCGTTGAGGATCTTGCGATGGTCGGAAGTGAACTTGAAGAACAACTCTTCGAGCTCGTTCGTCTTTGTGACAGTAATAGGGCTTTGCACGGTACCCTCCTTCACTGCGATAGGAGCGTCCTTGAGAGTCGTATGCTTGCAGACAACCATGAGTGACTCAATAAGCGGCAGCAAGATGGTCGCGAAGCTGATAGTATCTCCCTTCTCTTCAACAGCATCGAGACAGTTACTGAGCTTAGACCACAGCCTGCTTAGGCCGAGGCTTTCGTACGATATTGTTAAGATGCTGGGTGTTTTCGCGTCAGACGACTCCTCTGCTCTCTTAGGAGCAGAGAGATAGTCTAGCGCTTGTAGTACTCTCAGAAGCTTGACTTGGTCCGATGTACTTGCGGAAAACTTAGAAGCGGCAGTGCCTTGGACGTCGGTGCTAGACTGCGCATCTTGAATGGCAGGAAGCAAGTCGTCAAGCTCGGCGCAGATGGCTTGCGATAGTGAGTGCACATGTTTGGTGAGCTCTTTGCCAAACTTGTGGCTGGTATCTGGAATGTGAGACAGGCTCTGTAGTGTCTCCAGGGTGTGTCGAAAGGTCTCGTTGGAGCATTCTGGAGCGACAAAGATGTTCGTGATGAGCTTCAAGTTGTGGTCAGTGACGCTGGGCGGCTCGAAAGGTTGCTTCTTCTTCTCTGACTCAGTAGGCTCCACGTCCTTTGCGTCGTCCTTTCCTTCTGTGACGTTCGGGTCGTCCGGCATCAAGCCGCTGGATTCAGGTTTCGCTTCGGCTGTTGCGTCCTCCATGGCAATGTCGTCCTTGGTGTCCTTGGCCTCACCAGATGCGTGCTTTTCGTCGCTCTCCTCTTTGGCTTTCGCGGCTTCTTCTCTTTTCTTCTCCGCTTCTTGTCTTTCTCTTTCTTGTTTCACGAGGCTCGCAAGAGGAGAGGTCACTGTTGCGAGCAGAGAGGCAAGTGAGTACAGGCAACTCGAGTTGTCCATGATCAGGCGTCTATCAAGCAGACTGATCAGGTCATTTACAGGGTGCGTGGTTTGTCTGGTATCCTTGCTCTTGCCTTTGGCCTTGGCCTTGGCTTTGCTGGTCGAGGTCACATCGACTTCTCGCAGGAAGAGACTCTTGACGTGCGCATTATGCTTGCAAATGTGGCTCAGCGTGTTCAAGCATTGTTGAACGACGAGCATAGGTGTGATAGCATCGCTAAGGCCGGCATATGGCTGCATTGATAGGGTGCGTTTGAGAGGTTGAGGCGTCTTCTGTGCACTGCTGGCCTTTGCTCTCAGCGATAGACTAGCAAGGCTGCGCTCGATAGCAGTGACATCTGTCGAGCCCTCTTTGAGGATGACGAGTAGTAAGCTGACAACTTCGTATCTTGTCTGTCGGTTGCTACAGACTTGACTCAGTATGCTCAGAAGGTTCCCCCTCAGAGATCCCTGTTGCTGAAGGAACATCAGGCGGAGTAGAGTTGCAACGCCAGCTTTGTCGATCAACTGAACAATCTGTTGCCGCTTTGGATCTCGTTGCGAAAGGTCGCGACGACCTCTGGCGTTTTCCAGCTCCCGCTGCATTGGCAGTCGATGATGGAAGAACATATTTCGTGCCTGGGAGCGGCCTTCAGCAGCATGCTGCGCACTCAGTCCGCTGAGAATTTGTTCTGGCTGTTCTGCCAAAATGGCACGCCGGAAGGCTGGGTCGAGAGTCGCTAGGAAATCATCAACGTCCATGTCACCAGGCTGAATGCCTTGACCGACAGGTGCGCTGGCCTGCGCCTCGCGGCGAGCTCTGTCGCGCTCACGACGTCGTTGAGCTGCGGCTTCTTGTGCTCGAATCTCCTCTCGAATTTCTTCAGGAAGTGCGTTGAGAAATTCCTGATCAATCACACTGTCATCATTGCCTTGCTCTTGGGCCTGTTCCCGTCGAGTTTGATACTGAGCAGTAATGACCTCTTCTCGCAGATCTTCTGGCAGAGCCTCGAGATATTCGACATCAATATCCAGACCAGTGATGTCGAGCTGACGACCACGGATTGTAGTGTACCTGCGTGCTTGCGTCTCTTCGGCAGGCGTTTCTGTGTCCTCGCTGGACTGTACACCCTCCATGGCCTCGCCAGGTTGAGGTACGCCTTGGGCTTCTGCGTTCTGTTCAGCAGCAGCAGCCGCTGCCGCTTCAGCCTCAGCACGAGCTCGTTCTTCCGCCTCAGCCTTCTCCCTGGCAAGCCGGTCCTCTTCCTCCTTCTTCACACGTTCTTCCTCGGCCACACGCTCAGCTTCTTTTCGTACTTCCTCAAGCCGCTTTCTTTCCTTCTCTCGTTCTTTTGCTTCGTGCTGAGCAGCAGGAATAAGCGAAGCATACACCCAAACTTGAACCGAATGAGACTTGGTTACAAGGTTCTTGCCGAACAAGAGCCGCGCTTCTTCTTGCCATCTGGAGATGGTAATCATCGGAATGAATTGTGCACTGCGTTGAGGGTCTTCCCTAGGCTGCCGATTCATGAAGGACGGCATCGACGACGGTCCTCGAAGAAGTTCCTGTATGTCGCCAACAGGTGCCGTAACATTCAACTGAAGACGGCCGTCTTGTAGCATCTGTGGTTCACCTCGCTGCAATGCGCCAACGATGGCGTCGAGGATTGCGCCATGGCCGCCCAGACCTCGGGGACCACCAGGCATAGGTAGGGCGATCGAAGGCCCGCCGGGTCCTCCTGAGAACACCATTGGTAGACCTTGGCCGGGTGCAGCACTGCTTGGCAAGTCGAAGGGAGTAAATGCGCTTGGTGCGTAGACCGGGGCGTTACCTGCCGTGTCGTCTGGACGTTGCAACAGTGGATTAGTTCCATCTTCGGCAGCATTCCGGCTCGACGGAGCCCGTCGGTAATGTCTTGTACCCATAATGTGGTGCATCATTTCGTGTTGTGGGTCGTTCGCGCTGATCAGTCTTCGGGAAAAGAACGGCGGCATACCCCCAGTTGCTCTTGCATGTCGAGACCGACGGAAAATTGGTGGTGGTGGCTCTTCCCAGCCCCATTCCTCGTTCTCGTCGTAGTCAGGCCCATCAAGCATCATGTCAAAGGGTTGATCATAGTCCATGCCATCGTTCTCATCGAGATCCTCGCCATCCTCATCGTCGTCGTCTTCCTCATCCGGGTCCTCGGGACGATTGGATTGCAGAACGACCCCTGCATCTGGAGGCATGTCGTCAGGGTCACCTAACACTCTTAGCAAATTGTCCAGATGTGAGGTAGTTGGATCGCCGGTCGGAAGCTGTAGATCGTCCTCATCGAAGTCAATCTCTTCATCATCGTCTTCATCGTCCACATCCTCTCCATCTTCATCCTCCCAGCCATCGTCGCCGTTTACATTGCCAGGTCCGTCAGGTCCGCCATGCTCCATCTCACCTTCGTCATCGTCCTCCATCTCGATTTCGATGTCTTCGGCATCTTCGTCATCTTCATCGCTTTCTTCGTCTTCACCATCATCGTCACTGCTTTCTGACTCATCCTCGTCAGCGCCATGATGATGGTGATGATGGTGATCAACCACAAATTCAATATCCATGGGCACATCGCCTGGCATGCCTTCCATTGGACCAGCGCCGTCCATAACGTCCTCAAGCTCCTCATCACTGACGACTTCGCCATCATTGACGGGAGCAGCCATATCATCATCGTAATCCATTTCCTCGTCGTACTCATCGTAGTCCATTTCCTCGTCTTCACCTTCATTGTCACTGTCCGATTCATCCTGTCGAGCTGGATCGAGCATACCCAACGCAGAGTTCCTGTAAAGGTCGGGTGTCTCTTCACGTTCGTCACCCAGGTCATCGGATACTTCAGAGGAGGCGGATGATATGCTTTCTGCGGCCGCCCTTGTCTGGTCGATAATCTGCGGAAATTCATGCGGTGAATTGAGGTGCAGATTCGTGGCCGCCGCTGTCAGTTCTTCTAAAGGTCGGAGGATGAACTTGACAACCCTCTTTGCACTAGGAAATGATAGATCGATGTCACTGATAGCCGAGGTAAGCACGGCAATGAAATTCTTCTCAAGCATCATGCGTGCGATTCGCTTGTGTGAAGTGTTGTTCGAATAGACCGAACCTTCTGGGCCTTGAGGCTTGGAGATTAATTTGTGGAACAGGTCAGCCAAGCACAGCAGTCGACCATATCGAGCTTGGAGGGGTTCTGGTGATGAGAATGTGTCCCTGAAAGCCTTGACAGCATGCTCAAGGACAAATCGACGCACATAGATGAGATCAGAGTCAGTATCGTTGTCTTCCACTTGTCGCGCGGCGGCAGAGTAGCGCGATGGTGCAGAGCTGCCGAGGTCTTTTTCTCCTGTTTTCGTGCACAAAGCTACAATGGTCCTCATGGACCATTCAGAGGTTGTCAGCCGCTTTCGACAGGCAATAGACTCGTCCTTATCAACGTAGCCAGACGAAACCAAGCCGTTGAGTAGATAGTTGAGTACACCGGACCGAGCCTTGGAAGGGGTAGCAGCTAATGGATCTGCCTTTCTTGAGAAGCTGATAAACTCGATCTTGGTCTGGTTATACGAGTAAAGCAGCTCGGTGAGACAGTGCATGAGGAAGCATCGGTAAATAAATATTGGATGCTCGTCCGCCTTGAATCGAGGTTTTTCCGCCTTTTCTGTTGTCTCTTTTGGTTGATCCACGTTAGTCTCGGTGGCAGTGGAAGTTTCTGTAGTGGCATCGCTTGGTCCTTCCGTGACATCGCTCGATGTCTTTGATTCTCTGTCTTCAACATCCTTGTAAGAGAGCAACTCAGATAGCAGAAAATGAATGATGCCATCAGGGTGCTCAACCACTGGAATCTTGACCTCGGTGGTCTTGGCATCCTCGACTTTCGCCGCGGAATCGTGCTCCACACTCACAGCAGGTGCTTGGCTGGCAGTAGCTTGGGCATCCGTCGTTTGCTCAGCTACCACCTTTGTTTCTGGTTCTTGCTCACGTAAACTCAAGATGGAATTGGCACTTGACTGGCCGGGGCTCCATGATGTTAATTTGAGTTTGGCGTTGCTGGCTTCTACGAACAATGCTGGTGACCGGAGTGCGAAGTAGTTTAGCTCGCGAAGGTAATTAGTCAGGTCCAACGGCCGTCCTGTGCTTCTGTTCCGGAAGTAATGGACGATTTCTGCTTCCATAATCTGCTTGATTGTGGCATCATCCTCAATAACATGACGAAGAATCGTCATGAAAGTGCCTTCAAGTCGCGCATTGATACCTCCACCGAGCTGCTTCACCATAAGAAAGAGCTTTTGTAGGTTTCTCTTTTCGCCTTGGAGCTCTGCCAGTTTTCGATCCCGAGTAAGGATAACCAATGTTCGAATGGTGGAGAGAGCCATGCTGCGATCTTTGCCGACCTTTGGCAAGACTTCCATGAGACGATTGAAGAGGTGGACTTTCGCGGACTGCTCAATCACGGTGTTGTGCGTGAGTTTTGGCTCTGTGTACGAATCGAGGTCGTTGGGGACACTGAAGGTCACTTCATCAGGTTCTGCGTCCAGAGCCAACACCTCTTCAAGGATCAACAGTATTGGTGCGATCCAGGGATATGATTCCTCACCTGCGGGCTTCTGAGCAGGTGTTTGCAGGAAATCGATTATACTGTCAATAGACGTTTGTATGACCTTCAGCATGCTGGGCTTGAAAGTGTCGTTGCTGCAGAGAAGCCCAATCAAATGAGCGGCTGCAGCAATTTTCTTGCCCTGAGCTTCATCCATCTCGGTGTCGACATTTTGAGACAACAAAGACATGACAAGCAAGTCAGTGGCGGATTCCCACCAGCTTCTCGCCATCTCGTCGTTCAGCTTGGTAGCGCCGGCACAGAGTAAGTCCTTGAGGTCGAAGATAAGAGTGGGATGACTGCTCAGAATGTTGTTGCAACGCTCGGCAAGCTGATCGCGAATTGACTCTCTTTCCGCGTCGATGGTTTGTCGTGAGTAGGAGGAACCAATCGGCGCAGTCGGCGTCGGCGGCTGCGGATCATTCAGAATGTTACTGATGTCCATCGCTGACGACGTCGGTTGAGTCCGCGGAGTCTGAGATCGAGTGTTATCTGCTGGACCGCTTATACTTGGGACTCCTGAAGGTTCATTGCTACCAGTGGTGTCAAGAACGTCGGCAGCTTCTTCATCCTGGCTGCTATCTTCAAAGATAGTGGTAGTCGGTCCAGGTACAATCTCCATCGCTGAAGGGGGGCTTCTGAGCTGCGAAGATGGAGTATCGCCTTTGTACTTGACATCGTCTTCTGGGATAGGCAAGCGACGTCGTCGAGGGTTGTCACGCGCAGCTCTGCAATATAGTTCCGCAATCTGCACTTGAATGGGGTGCATGACTGTGATGTTGCACCGGTACAATGCTTCTTCAGCAAGATCCTGGTCGAAGCCTTTGTCTTTCAGCACGGCAACTCGCGATCTGTCGAGCTCGAATTTACGCTTGCCGTGCGCCTTCAGCTTTGGGTAATCCTCCGCACGGGTAATGACTCCTTCTTCGTTCTCGCCCCTTAACGTGTGCTTTAGAATAGCTGCCAATTTTCCAACCACCTCGTTTGAAGCCTGCTCAGCATACTCACTGTCCCATATATTGCGAGTCAGACGCATAGATTCCATCCGCATTTCGAGCAACAGCTGGTTCGGATTGAAGTAGAAAGGTTTGTCCAGATCAGTATACCTCATGTACGTAGTTTGCTGCGACTGAATGAGCTCGTTGTTGGTAACTTGATCGAACAAATCTAAGCAGATCTTCAGACCTGCGTTGGCAGCGAAGACGGGACCATCGACCTGGCACTTCTTAAGCTCCTCGAAGAACTCCGTACCAATGTTTGTGAGTAGCTTCATGCCGTCCGCTCGTCTGAAGCAATCAACGACGAAGGATTGGCGGATTTTGTTGTTGCGTTCGGACTGGCCGTGGTTGCGATCCTCCAAAAGGCTGTCACGCACCCTTGCCAGAGCGACGGTAAAGTACTTGAACCGCCAGTCTCTGATATTGCCGTCATCTTGGCTCAGAAAAGGACTCGACATGAAGCGTGGACTTAATTGCATAGTCAGCGCAGCAGCCAAGGCTTCTGATACTGTCGCAGCCTTCTGCCTCACGATTGTCTCTGCTTTTCGCTTGCCGCCAAAGCTAGAGCCAACATGTGAAAAGAGAGTTGAGATCGCCGCTGGTGTCTCGGTTAAGAGATACCTTAGGGTCTTGAGGTTGCGGAATGCAGCTGTGTCTTGCACCTCTTCGATACTCTCCTGCGGTTTCGCCGGATCCTGTTCATCGCTGCTAGCTAGTCTTGTGATATTTCCATTTGACACATCCAGGATTGCGTCAACATCTGCGTCTCCTGTAGAATAATTGCCTGGACGTGTCTCATCGAGCCAGGCCTTAGGCATGGAGGCGAGCAACGATATCTCTTCGCGGCAGCACGCGGCGGATAGTTTCCCGTACAAGGTGATCAGCTGCGATAAGATGTCAGAGATGTTCAGCTGTGCTATCATGTTGCTATGACCTCCACGGGTATGGTAGGTAGATGCTGTGAACACTTCTGCTAGCACTCTCGTGATGCTATAGACATTCATCAAGGCTTTGACGGATCTTGTAGCGTGAACATCAGCTGGTGCTTCAGAACGGTCTATGTCCATGGTGGATGTTCTGTCCTCCGTCTGGAGATAATGACCGAAGTAGCACTTGACGTCGTCAGGCTGATAGTCGATGAAGTTTGCTAGACTGTTCGTACAGACGTAGCTTGCCCGATCGATCAAGAATGGCAACACCAAGTATGGCTTCTCTTCAGCCATAGTGCGGACAGTCGATGTCATTTCCTGCATGAACACGCCTTCCGAGAACGAGTCTTCGACTATCGGAATAGTGGGCAAGCTGACAAAGTCGAGCAACAGGTCCGCCCCACCTGAACTGGTGAACTCCTTGCAAAGAAAATGGTTCTCCAAAAAGGGGGAGAGAAATCCTATCACTGGCCGGGCATAGTCCAAGGCAGTGAGCTCTTCTGCATCCTCATCACTGGCAGACTGAGCCAGGGCGTCTTGAGGAACTTCGGTCACCGTATCAAATTCGAGGATATCCTTGTTGGGAAGTTCGAGACGGGCAATGTCGCCTACGTCGCTCTCTCGAGATGGCAGCAAATCCGCCAGCAATGCATCAACGCCACCTTCAACCGTGGGCCCGGAGGGACCTGCAACCCAGATCTTTGGACCATCTCCCCTTCGTTTCAGTGTTGACGTGCAGATGTGACGTACTCTCGCAACCATAGTAATGAGAGAGCTAATGACAGTATTCTTCAGCCCAGGATGGTGTCGAACAAGCTCATCGAAAGTTGACCCAAGCGCTATTTGGGTGTTGGGGTCTTTGATAGCTTTAACGTGTTCTGGGCTTTCGAAAAGCTCAAAGAACCTCTCGATGACATTTGATTTGACAAAGTGAGCATGTCCGGCTTCGGTCAAGCAGATGGCCCCGAACGCAGATGCAATGTTCGTGATGGCATCAGCTATAGGAGGTAGCTTCAATGAAGGCTCTGAAGGTACTGCAGATATTGTCTTTGGTGCTCGTTCAGCATCGTCAGTCTCCATAGAAGACTGTGGCTGAACAGTGTCTAGGAGCGTTGCAACGATTCCTGCCTCGGAAACCACTGTGTAGCTCGTTGGTTCGTTGTTGAGAAAGCCGCATACGGCTGTCACGACTTCGCTCCAGGTATGCGCACCGAACTCGCTCATGTGCGACAAGATGAGACGGAAAGCTTGTAGCAGACTTGACGAGTCCACGAAGCCACGGAGGGCTCGATCAGCGTGGTTTCCTTGGTGCTTGGATATGTCTTTAATCAAGCTAAGTAGCTCACGAAGAATGAATTGCTGCTGGTACGGTACTTTGAAATCGACGTTGGGGGTCTTCCATTCTTCCGGAAAGCCCTGTCCGGAATCGCAAAGCTCTAACGACTGTTTGCTAAGTCTTTCAGTAGTATCACAAGCAATGCCGAATGCGCCGTTCGAGTTCAGGATTTGCAAACCGTCCTTGAAATGATGAAAGAGACTCTCCAGGAACTTGAGAATATAGTAGTGTACACGAAGTGACTTGCCTGTAACGATTTGCAGACCGGAAGCGTACGCAGAAATGAGGTTCTTGTGCACATACTGCTCTGTTGACCTGGTGTTGTGAGGACCAGACTGGCTCATGAAGATTGTCCACATCATGAAGACCGCGTGTCGCCAATCGTCACCGGAATCGTTGTCTGTGGCATCTCCATCGTGGGCGATGTCGGCAAGCGCTCGGTTCACCAACTGCAGGAGCAATCCGTGACTAGAATTGGGCGAAAGTACGGAGTTGATTTCTGATGACAGTTGTCGGAATCGAGATAGGACAGCCAAGGCCTCCATAGCGAGACTCTGTATATAGAGAGACGTGGCGGTCTGGCTGTTGGCTGGCTCTCGGAGGAGCTCAACGAGGTGCTGGACAAGCTGTTGCCTGGCTGAAGCACTGGTGTCACCGTCGAAGTACTTCGAGGTCATTTCCTCTTCGTTGAACACCTGCGCAACAACTCCCAATGCAGCAAGTCGTACTTCCAGCAATAGATTTCTCGATTCAGGTGAAGCCACTAGACCGTATGCAATTCTCAGCTTGTGCAGAAGCTCGTAACGGGTGGCGGCAGGCATGGATTCCGGGGCGTCTTGCAGGACAGCCTCTATGGTCGTGACAGCAAGATCGCTTGGTCCAAGCTCGATTTGCTGAGCACCAGGTTGATCTGCTGAGGCACCTTGGCTGACAGAGGCCTCAGTAGCAGAGGTCGTAGCTGGTGCACCTGCGGATTGTTGGTGACGTAAAGGAGTTGGTGAAGATGGGATCTCAGAAGTCGTGGTGCGAGAAGTGGTAAGGCGTGGAGCTGATGTAGGAGCTTGACTTGACCAGACAACTCGAACAAATGCTGAAGACGTCCAATCCAGCTCCGACACGTCCCCGTTGGCCGCAGGTTGTGCAGGATTAATGGCGCTTTGCGATGGTCTGGCTAGCGCGCGGAAGTCGTTCGGATCTGCTGTAGTGGGTGCACGTCGGAACTTGGGCTGAGACGCCTTATCTCTAGGCTTTGAGGATTTGACAGGTGACTGAGGGGCTTTGCGAGAGGATGTTCGTGGGACTGGACTAGCAAGCTTCTGTAGCTTGTGGATGTCATAGTGGTAGAAGTGAGCATGGCCAGGAGCTTGTGGACCACGATCTGCGAATCTCTGAGCCAGGACCAAGGTCAAGCGCAGTGTTTCTTGCAAGAGAGAAAGAGAAGTCGTGTTGAGTAGGTCATTCAGTCTTTCTGTGCTATTGTACAGGGTTCGGTTGCCACACTTCTCCAAGAGTAACCTAGAGAAAGCAAGGATGGAGTGTATCAGCTCTCTGTCTCCATCTGCAGCGAAGCCAAGCTCTTGAAGCAGGGCAGCATCAGCGCCTTCAGTGCCAGCAGTTAGAACAGTGGTGCCGAAGGGCTTTGTCTGAGGTCCATCGTCCAAGCCGTAGGCCTTGTTGAACTTTTGGAGCACTTCATCGAAGCGATCTAATGTTTCGATCCAGTTGTAGAGGTCCCCTCTAGGGAATGGCCATCGGGTCGGCAATGTCTTGAGATGACGCGGCAGTTGTGCCAACGGAAGAGAAGTGGTCTTCTCGATGAATTCTGTCAAGGCAGGCGACTACAAATCTGTTAGCGACGTCGTCTTCCCTTAGGCTGTATGTAACATACCAATGAGAGCTTGTGCTTGTCATTCGCCTTCTTCTGGACCTTCCCCATCCTCACGAAAGTAATGCGACGTCCACTAGGGACCGCATGGAAATAGTAGGGCGACGATAGCCTTTCGGAGAAGACTCGCTACTCAACCAAGAGGTGCGTTGTTGTACAGTCGTGGTTTAGAGATGTCCCTCCCGAATCTTGCACGCTGTCAGAGCGTCGAACCGGTGGCTGGAGCAGAGAGTATCACCTCGAGTCTGAAAGGACTAGTTGCGTCAGGCTGGGTAGGTGGGCTGGGTTGGGTTCGGGGTTGAAGGTTTGGTCGTGTTTGATCGAATTCGATCGAACAATTGACTTGTGCAGAGTCAACTAGGTCGGTCGATAATCGGTGGATCCCAGACTTGATTGTTATGTCGGTTCACAACGTGACAGGGTGATATGAGATGAAAGAGAGAATGATTCGAAGCGTTGACAGTGATCGAGATGGCAATTCTGCTACTACTAGGCGCGGTACCAATTGCTATGCAGGCACAAACGCGCTGAATGCCTCACGCATGCTGTCAATTCCGCATGGAACTTTATTCAGCGTGCGTCATTAGTGCGCCGTGCCTGCTGCGGAAGGCACAACCCACCACTTCCCACTGCCGTACACTGCACATTATTGCACATTTGTTACTATCCCTACTACGCATATCCAACATGCAGTCCATCCGGGGCGACTTCATTTGCGTGTCGCTGCACACTCACTACAAGCCTTGCGGGCTGCTCTTACTGCCTAAAATTGTTGAAATAGTGAATGAGGGAAGCGCGCACACTTGAGATGTGGCTCACTTATCTCAATGGCATCACTCGCTGTGTGTACATGGTTGATACCCTCATCTTTCAGCTATTGCAATGTCAGCATGCGTAGGAAGCCCCGGTGTGAATTGAGCCTAGTCACTGTAGTACTGCTGCGAGATATCATGAGGCACTGACGAAGTAACGATTCTTTCACACAGTTGTCAATTAGGTTGTGATCTCCGCTGCATGCAAGAACCTATTTTATTCAGGCTTCCTCTTTCCCGCGAATTGTTTGGGGACTTTCCTAAGTAATTCACACCAGAACTTCTCAAGCAGTAGCTTCTGGGTGACAGTGACTTGCCACCTACAGGAGGAGCGGAAAGTTCAGTTCTGCACAGTTCGACCAGCTTGCGCAAGCATGACCAGCAAAATCATTGAGCTACAGATTCGTCCAAGAGGTATGGCTCCTGATCGTACTACCGTGGTGTGAGCTAACGCTTACTGCTCCAGGCAAGGAGATCAAATCACTCCCTGACTCCCTGACGATAGACTCAACTGCCACCACGTCCGAATTGTACGCTGAGCTGGCCAAAAGAACAAAATACTCAATCCACCAGCTTCGAATCACCAAAGGCAGCGATGGATCAGTCATCAACAATGCAAAAGACACGACCGTGCATAGAACAGGCGTGAGAGACCAGAGTACGATATACGTGAAGGATCTTGGGCCCCAGATCAGCTGGCGCACCGTGTTCGTCGTTGAATACGCCGGCCCTGTGTTCATCCACCCGATCATCTACGCTCTGCGACCTTATATCTACCCTAACGCTCCACCCGAGGGCTCTCACTTGCAAGCGCTCACTTTGCTGCTTATAGTGGGCCACTTCATGAAGCGTGAGCTGGAAACACTGTTCGTTCATCGATTCTCCGCGTCGACCATGCCCTTCAGGAACGTCTTCAAGAACAGCTTCCATTACTGGGTGCTGGCTGGCCTCAACATCGCCGCTTGGATCTATTCTCCAAACGCCCCCACTGCAAAGGAGCCGAACAACCTGCTTATGTTTGCTGGATTGGCCCTGTATGCTGTTGGTGAATATGGCAATCTTCAGGCACATTTGACCCTGATGAGCTTGCGATCTCCTGGCGGAAACGAGCGAGCTATTCCCGAAGGCTGGATGTTCGACTTGGTGACCTGTCCCAACTACATGACAGAGACGATTTCCTGGTTGGGTGTGCTAATCGTTAGCAACTTCAGTATGTCAGTGCTTCTCTTTATGATTGTGTCTGTCGTCCAAATGATGGCTTGGGCGAAGAAGAAGGAGAGCAGATATCGAAAGGAGTTTGGCGACAGGTACCCGAAGAAGCGATACACCATGTTGCCCGGCATCTTTTAGCGGGTAAGGAGGTAGCGCATGATATCCAAGGCACTTTCTGTCGGTGGGCTGCATTAGATTATGCTTCCTTGCAGATTCTGCAAACAATAGCTTTATAGCAAGTTATGACCATAGATTACTAGTTGCTGGTCGAGACCGCTGAAAGCGGTAAAGATCACATGCTACTAACGGAGTAACAATGCTGACTCCTGTTTAAAGCGGGTCCGCCCACAGGGCACTGCAGTGCCAGATTCAAGTTGAAGCCATGATGCCTTGCTCCGGCGTGACACTCAACTTGTATTCATCTGCGACTCATGCGCTGCACACTGATCCCGAGACGGAAGTCTTGAAACTTTGCAGGATGATAGACGTACTGTCATCGTGATGCACTTCGCTCTCCCTCCACGCAAGTCGTCCTTTCCTCCTCCTTATGCTCGAGCGTCAGCCAGAAATTCCCTGGAGCGACGTAGGAGACAGGTCCAGTACATCGGGTGTTTAGTCTTTGGCATACTCACCCTCTACCTGCTTTTCAGCCTCTTCTCGTCCAGGGACACACCGGCGCAGCATGGCCCGATCAGCGAGGACTCCACGGTTGCACTGGTGACAGTGCTGGATGAATCTAGCATGAGTGATGAGTACATGTCTATGATCAGGAAGAACAGAGATGACTACGCCAGCCGACACGGTAGGTAAGATCCGGGAAGGGAAGAGGAGAGCGCTGACAGCTTCATCAGGGTACAAAGTCTTCTACACGAACACGTCGACGTATGCTCATCTCACACAATCTTCTCCTTCTTCGTGGTCTCTCATACCTGCATTGCGCCATGCGCTTACGAAAAATCCGGAGATTGACTACGTATGGTCGCTTAGCCCACGCGCCCTCATCACCAATCCTTCGTTGTCCTTGTACGACCATGTCTTCTCCAATCTGACAAGCCTGATGCTTAAGGACATCCCAGTGGTACCTCCAGATAGCGTCATCCACACCTTTTCCCACCTCAAACCCTCACAGGTCTATCTGATCCTGACTCAAGATATGGACAACGTAGCGCATACCTCCTTCATCCTCCGAAACACCGAAGCTATACCTGTGCCTACTGGGCGCTCGAAGGACAGCTGGTCACAATATTTCCTTGATGCGTGGTTTGATCCTCTCTATCGAGCATACGCATTTCAGAAAGCAGAAAACCATGCTCTCGAGCACATAATACAGTGGCACCCAACCATACTGGCCAAGTTGGCAATTATTGATCAGAGACTGCTCAACAGCTACAACCACCATAGCAAGCAGTCACAGGATGAGTCGATGACTGATCTGCCTCCGCGGCAGCACGATGGTAAGTGGGAGCCTGTAGACCTCGTGGTCAACTTCGAGGGCTGTGTTGAATCGAAAGAGCGAGACTGCGAAAAGGAGATGAAGGATTATTACACCAAGTGGGAGGAGACGATTACTAGGCTAGATGGTAACGATGCTGCTGGCAAGCCATAGATGGAGTTCGAACATTACCGTGGATGACGCAGAGATAATGAGCGATGTTCTGGCAAAGGACTCGATGTATTACCCGTATTTACGTTGCACCGGGTCCAAATAGCGTGCATATGAAGGTACCGTAGGTCTTGTAGTTGCGGCTGGGATCAATACCGTCGAATGATGGACGCTCGGTAGACTTCTGCCAACACTAATTTGAAGGCCTTGGGGGCGCTTGCCTCTCAGGCTGGAAGGGCGGCTGCCCTATTCTACGCTGAGCCAGTATTTCGTAATGCCCGATAACGGGTGTTGACACTGATAAGCAAGCACGGTAGTCGTTCGTTCGAATGAATGATTGGGGCCTCTCAGTCGTTCACTATTCCTAGAAATCCTGCTTCGTTCCCTCCCATATTGCTTACGGGTTCGAGCAGTCAAAAACCAAAGTGAAAACTGCAGAGATTTTGTGTAGCTTTGGTATCCCGGTAACGAGCAGCGAAGAGGTCAACTCTATTTCACCATTGATCGGCCGTGCCCCAGTACGAATCGATTTCGACGAACTACCCGAAGCCTCCACAAACCAGCCACGATGAGCGTTACTCAGACATCCCCAACGGTTACGCTCAACCGTAGTGCTATCCAACGCGCAAGAGAAAACACCAGTAGACCAGGGGTAAGACACCCCCTTTCCTCCAAACTTCTGTTTCGTCCAAGCATGATCTTGGTACTCCTTACTCAGATTGAAGTTCTTCGTGAGGTAAGGGAGTGTGCATGTTGATCAGCAATCCGCGCGATTACGGACCGGAAAGAAGGGGCCTGTTCTGCAGTCTAGGGACGAACGCCACTCGTGTTACACACCCCATTCACATCTAGGACGACAAACGTTGATTTTCGAGCTCCAGGAAGGCATCATCGATCCTAGCCACCACTATCCAGTACTTGAACTGCAAAGTATTCACATTCACAAAAGTACTATCAACGAGGCAACCATTGCCTCACCACTCGTGCAGCAAGCTGTAGGTAAGCCTGCGTTGAAAAGCAACGCGGTCAGTCACATGCAATCCATGACCAGGCTTTCGGTACACCGGCAGAAACCGCTGTTTGCCTGAACAGCTCCACACCATTCTGGTACCGAAATCGTGGAGAAAGCAATCCAACGCGGCCTATCCTTGCGGGGACCAGACTTTTCATCGTCCCGACGCAATCATGCATGTTCGTCGAATTCTGTCCCCGAGCACTTTTCTTCTGGATGCTTGCAACGCCTGCTTCAACAGGTGACGTTCGTTTGCATGGCCCACTTTTGCTTGCAAGAATTGGTGCTCATACTGCCGGTTCGGTGATTCGCCCGGCAGAGTGTCTCGTGAGGATTGGAAAACGGCAAGGAGCCTAGGTTGAAGCTGCAGATAACTGTGTGATATCCAGCACCAAGGCAAATCGTTCCGTGACGCGTCAAGATGGCTTCGTCTATGACAACGCCTGATACTGTGAGCATTACCCGGGATTTCTGGCGATGATACATGTGATATTCGAGACCTGCTAAGCAAGCACCGATAACACCACTTGAACATGGGTCTCGATATAGATGCGTCTCAGCCTTCCTCGATAGGAAGGCATGATACTGAACGGATTACTACGGACTCTACGGTCCGCTGCCTTGGCCCAACGCGTCGCAAATTCTGTTGCTATTGGTGTCATTTGCGTCCAGGCTTTACCGGAACAATAGCTTACACTCTTTGTCAGGCAGATGCTAGGCAGGTGGTGCTGGTGATGGTAGGCTTGCCAGCCCGTGGTAAAAGTCTTATTTCTGGAAAGGGTATGGCCATCTTACCTCAATTTTGAGATTGAAACTGACGGAATCCCAGTCAAACGCTATCTCCAATGGACGTCAGTCAAAGCAGAGGTCTTCAACGTCGGCAAATATCGAAGAGAAGGGACGCCCCACCCGGACGCAAATTTCTTCGATGCCGGAAATGTGGAAGGTGAGAAAGCGCGGAGGGCTGCCGCTGAGGCAGCAGTCGCAGATATGGTCAACTGGCTGCAAGACCCATCCAACAAGGTTGCCATCCTAGATGCCACGAACTCGACCAAATCACGGCGCAAATGGATTTACGAGAAGCTCGAGGAGGCGAAGGTCGCACATCTCTTCGTCGAAAGCAAATGTGATGATGAAGAACTTATCATGGCCAATATTCTGGACGTCAAGACCACTTCGCCTGACTATGTAGGGTAAGCTAATGTCCTGAAGCAACCGTCGTTGTCAGTCCTCCTAACGCGCTCCTCAGTCAGAACCCGGAAGAAGCAGCCAAAGACTTCCGCGACCGTATTAAAATGTACGAAAAAGTCTACCAGACGATCGACGAATCCGAGAAACAACTCACCTACGTCAAGGTAACCAACATAGGCCATCAAGTCGTAATAAACAGAATTCAAGACTACCTTCAGTCTCGACTCGTCTACTTCCTTACAAATCTCCACATCAAGCCGCGGTCTATCTGGCTATCACGCCACGGTGAAAGCGAATACAACCTCGAAGGCAAAATCGGCGGCGACGCAAACCTCTCCCCTCGCGGCTTTCAATACGCCAAAATGCTTCCCGAACTACTCCGCCAATCTGGTCTTCCCAAGGACGCCCCGCTGACAATCTGGACCAGCACTCTCAAACGTACGAACCAAACAGCCGGCCATGTCGTGGAGGAACTGGGTTGGGAAAAGCTCCAATGGAAAGCCCTCGACGAACTAGACAGCGGCAACTGCGACGGTCTTACCTACGCTCAAATTGCAGAAATGTTCCCCGAAGACTTCAAAGCCCGAGACGACGACAAGTATAACTACCGCTACCGAGGCGGGGAATCCTACCGTGACGTCGTCATCCGCCTCGAACCAATCATAATGGAACTCGAGCGCAGTGAGAACATCCTGATCATCACGCACCAGGCGATTGTGCGCTGCATATTCGCGTATTTTATGCAGGTCGATCAGAGTCAAAGTCCGTGGATGGAGGTGCCGCTGCACACGCTCATGAAGTTGACACCCAAAGCTTATGGGACGCAGGTGGAGAAGTACAAAGCTAACATTCCGGCTGTTAGCACGTGGAGGCCACAGGGAAGTACGGCTAAGCATCATGCTGGGGAGGCGGATACTGTTGTTGGGGAGGATGTTGCGGGTGATAAGAGTACTGTGACAAAGGTTGAGGAGGTCAAGGTTCATAGCTAGAATTTGTAACTCTGGACATTGAGGCCCACGAAATCTAGACCTGTGCGTGCGATTCATGGGAAGCAGCGCACTACTGGCAAGGAATGCACTGAGGCCAGCTCAGCCGTCTTAGAGGTGCTAGGGATGTACACCTGGGCATGTGGCCTTCAGATATCATCGAGCGAATACAATATCTTTACTCACCTCATAGATTTGACTGCACGTTCTACGCTCGTGGACTATTAGCATCACATGCAAGCAGTCTGAATGTGTATGCGTCGCAAGAAGGCGAGCTGTACCTTCCTCACTGCCGGATTCAGATGAACCAAGACTATCTATCTCAAGCGGAATACGTGCTCGACTCTCCCGTCGCTTGCTCGAACCGCGTCAAGAGCTATGACCACAAAGACAAGTCGTAACGCGCATCGATATGCAATCACCATTCGCATTCGCAAGACACCAAAGCAAAAGCTGTTCCTCAAATATCGCGCAGCTAAGTTATGCCCCTGTCCGGCACGGCACCTTCGTGATTGAGCACTCACCACGGCCCTACCTACGGATACGCTCCGTCTCCTACCATACCATAGTTAGGTCGGCCCCGTAACGTCGCTTCACCTCACGCCCTCCTCATAAGATCTCTCCAAACAACTGCCCGCGAACAACCAGTCTACATCTGCCCGGCCCGTCTTGACTTTACTCTCCTCTCGCAACCACTTCAGTACGCGCTTCTTGTCCAGGAAGCCGCCGCATCGGCGCTCCACAAATGTCTTGCACGCGGTGCAGAGTTTCAGGCCGCAGCCTCGGAGGGGTGGGCGGAGGAGTGGGGTTTGGTGGGAGGGGCTGCAGGTGATGGTAGTGGTGCTGGTGGTGGACGAAAGGGTTGTGATTGATGGGGCCCGTTGGGAGGAGGATCTTGGGGTGGTTGTGGGACGTCGATTTGGGTTTAGGTTTGGGTTTGTGGATGGTGAGGGCGGGGGTGGGGAGTCATCGTCTGAGTCGCTGATGGTGATTATGCTTGGCGTTTTCTTGTGGCCGCTTGGTAGACCGATGCTGGTGCTGGTGGCGGGTGTTGCTGGCGGTGTCAGGGGGGATGATGAGAGTGAAGTAACCACAGTGGTTGCAGGTGTTGCAGGTTCGGGTATTCTGCATGGCTTCTTCATTTTGTCGGCCTTCTGCCACTTGCTGCACTGCCACAGTGCCGGCTGAGGGCATAGACTGCAGGGTGTGAGTGGCCCATATTTGGTTGGAGGGGCACCGGCTTCTGGCGTTCCTGGTTTGGGTAGGAGTCGTTTGGCATAGAGAGCCAGGTTGTGTTCATTGAAGATCGCTCCTGCGAGGTGAGAGAAGGCTGGTGCACTCTGGCTGTCTCGAGGTAAAGCAGACTCACTGCTGTAATTGGCTTGATCCATACAGTGGCAGCGCACGATCAACAGCCTGTCCAGCGCACAAGAGATGCACATCTTTGTACATTGCTTGCCGGAACTGCGGTGTCCGTTGCCCATCTCTTGAAATTGTGTCGGATGCTCAGGATCGATGAAGACCTGGATGACTTTCTTGCCATGTCCAAGGATACCCATGCGCCAGTCACTGCAGAAGTCGCAGCGCTGACCGACGGGCGGCATGAAACGGAAGTCGATCGGATGCGCGTAGGCAGTTTCGATCGTGACGAGGCCGGGCTGATCGAGAAGCGATTGAGTGTATGTGAATGAGAAGCCTTCGTTTAGTGTCACTGTGGGCGCTAAAGGCTCGTGCTTTACATTCGCTTCTTTGTGCCTGTTGATATTCCGCTTGCTATTGCTGGGGTGGAAGACCTTTGCAGCCTGCCCGTTCTCGCTGCTAGAATCGTTGTCAAGCTCGATCTGATCGCTTATCGATTCGATTGGTCTAACGGATCTGCCAGCAGTGCTGCCGTCGAACTTTGACAGCTCCTTATTGTGAACGCCATTTGTGTGACACCGGCTGGCCTTAGACACTTTTGTGACATGGTCCTCTTGCTTGGCCACATAATTTGTATTTGCTTTGAGTTCCTTCCTGCCTCCGGTCCGTTCTCGAACTTTACCGCTGCGAAGTGATGTTGTGAGCACCCGTGGATCACTCTCGAAGTCGCCATCTGTGTCTATCTCTGACAGATCATCATCCAACAACATATCTGGTTTCGACAGCCTTCTAGTACTTGTACTACCGTTTGAGCTGCTGTACCTCTTCCAAAAACTCGGTTCAACTTCCTCTGATCCTCCCTTCTCGAAGCTTGCGAGGTCTGTTTTGTGAACGAGTGAAAGGTCTCGCAGCAAAGCTCTTCCCTTGTCGCTAGTTAGTGTAAAGCTGATGTATGCACCGTCCTCCTCTTCTTCACCTTTACTTCTTTTGACAGTCCTATCATGATCGCCGTAGTCGTCGGGCTTCCTCTTTTGCTCCGCTTTCTTCTTCCTCCTCGGATTCAACCTTTTCTTCTCTTTCTCCGGATCATACTCCTCATCGTCAGAGCCATTGCTTTTCTCCTGCCACAGAGTAACATTTGTCAAGGTGGCGAATTTAGACGATTTGCGAAAAGCATATTTGCTTCGCAGGTGTCGTTCGAGATGTTCGGACGGAAACCCCTTCGTACGCAGATAAGAAGAAGTCTCCCTGAAGACTCGAAGAGCATGTTCGAGTCGAGCTTTGGTGTACACCATTTCGTCTGCAGGGTGGTCAGGACAATCAATGTACGGATCCATGCATGACCACAGGTACCAATGTCGTTAGCTGAGAGTTACCGTCGACGGGTGGCATCCCTGAAGTAATACCAGGCAAGGTATAATGAGGGAGCAGGATGAGTTGGAAGCTGAGGCTGAGTGATGACTTACCGATCACTGGCACCAGAGAAATGGACGAAGAAAACGGATCTGTGAGTACACAAGGCCTAGAGAAAGAAGCGAGGCAGATTGAAAGTGCACGATGGGAGAAAGTGGTAGCCACCACGAGGTCGATGTGAAAAGTGACCGGAGACCCAAGATCAGTTGAGGTCCGAGTAAATCAAGAATAGCATTCCGTGTCGACTGGCTATCTCGACAACGACACAACATATGGATGCAGGCCATGCATATAGAGTCCTGCAACGATCTTGATAAAATGTGTGTATTTCTCATTGCGAATATTGTTCATGCTGCCACTGCAGTCCTGGCTAGGTCTTGGCTGAAGGCTTTACAGCGAGCTCCGCTATGTATCATGCGACGCTTGAGTCATCTCATCGCACAAGCTTCGTCCTCGAATGGGGGAGTTGTGACCTACTGCACCATGGTCAGCTCATGCATCACAGGCGAGAATGTTGATTGGGGAATGTGGATGTTTTCAGACAAATGCCCTGTCACAGGCAGTTCTCGTCAAAGAATGTTACGTTGACCGTCGTGATTAATTATGAAAGTCATCATGTAAGGGAAGATTGGAATTGAGGGGGCCAACTCACCATTCCGGTATCGTAACTTACATGCATCTAGAGCATGTTAGCCAACGGACTGCGCAAGCGGCTGAAGCAAATCGGGAATATTGCTTGTCAGACTTGACTTGACTCGTCTTCTGCTAGCCGAAGCCAGCTCAGACATATGCTTGTCTTTGTGTTTGTCGATTCATCATTCGGGCTTGGAGGTAAACAAGCTAGCGTACTAACCTGATAGAAGATACCTGAGAGCTATTAGCTGATGCGATTGAGAAGCTTCTGAAATCAGATAAGGTTGAGGACAGGAGAGTCAGCAAGGCATGAATGGTATATAATGGTTGTCTGCATCAGGTATCAGACTCGTCATCAAGTGTTCATCATCCTGTGAAGTGTTCGAGTAGTGGAGCAGCTTGACTTACCAAATCCCCAATGGAACATCCTCTGAGTCCTTCGCAGAAGTCAGCACCTAATTATCAAGAGTCTGGCAGCTTTGGTGCTCGAGGCATCGATCAGTGGGCGAGGTTTTCTAGGCCTGCCGCGATAAGGCATATCCATCAATCCCGGTAACTTGTGTACCGAAGTCGGCGCCCAGTGCCATTCATCATATGTGGTTGGGAGAGCAGGATGGGCTCACATACTCGAGAACGGAAGTGCGACGGTTACACACGCCTGCATATGGACGTTAGCGTATGTGATGACAAGGCCATGCTAACAAGAAGTGATTGGAGGTTTCGATCAGAAATAGCCATTTGATATCTGCAGAGGCGAACCTCAGTCGGTAATTTCCAGCGTATATATAGTAAAAGAAGCATCATTGAAGGTGAAAGGGGACGAGGGGCAATGACATACCGGGAAGGGTGTGGTCGAGAATCCAGGACTGCGCCAGTGGTAGTAGCTGTTCTATGCACATGTAAGTAAGCTGCTAGATATTGCAATCATGGTACGGGGCCGTGATGTTGTTGTCAGACTGACGTGCAAATGCAATGAGTGTTTCATTTCTGAAGATCAAAGACTCTAGTTTGTAATGGTATGCGGTTTCATCACAATGGAGGTCGGGACACCGGAAGGATGGAGTGCGTACCTTGCAAGAGAGCGAAACAGAACGTGTTGCGTATCGTGTTTGGTGCTCTGCGAACTCAAGGGCCTGCGGAACAGAATCAGCTGTCTTCGAGCCTGATGCTTCCATTTGCCGAAGTAGTTGATAACATTCATCAACAGCAAATTGTTGAACGTAAATGTAGCGTCTTCTCTTTTCCCAATGGCACCAGTGCTTGCGTGAGTCCTGCTGGTTTCAGGTAGGTCTGACACTTGCAGAGGGTATCAAGGTAGTGTAAGTTCTTGCTGCAGAGCGCATGGCAAGGTACTTGAGGCCACTGAAAACCATTTTTTTCGTCTGCGAAAGCTCTAGCAAAGGATAAAGCTGTCTTTCAGCAGATGTATCTGCAACACGCAGCTTTCCATGGAACGATTCATATTTCATGGGATGTAAGCAGAAATGCCACAATCTGAGGATGTTGAAGTTTGGCCTGCGATGCTCGAAACAATTTTGCCAAAGAAATTCAGGACGCGAAGCACCTACCTGCAAGACGCTTTGCTGTTTCGAGACAAGGGCGACTTGGCACCACACAGGTGAGAACAACATTGCGCCGGTCCAGGTCGACCAATCAAAATGTCGGTTGTGCTTCTCAGAAATAGATCGCGCCCCCACTGGCGTTCGAAGGCGCTCCCCTCGACGTCTTGTCACAACGCCCGAACCGCTGGCGCTAATGTATCTCAAAGACAAGGCATGCCTCCAACGCCAATGACAATGAGCCGATATGCTCCCTCTCTTCTGCTGAAGCGACAAGCACTTTGCTTCAGGCTCGGCTATGTCCTTGAGAGGACTTTCGAGCCGTGTTTCAAGCTTAAATGGTGTTAGCTTGCTATCTTCGTCGAAAGCAAACCCCATCCGTTCTATTTCCGGCATGCACTCGTATCATGCTGCACATCCAATGAAGGATGCCATCGACTGTTTACCGCTGTGCTTTGACCACGTCTTATGCCTCACCGATCATCTCAATCACTCTATCCTACCCATGTGCTCACGAGCAGGCGACTTCATGGCTTGCTCAAGCGATTCCGTTGGCGGCTAATGCGCCTGCTTGAGGAGCGCGTCTGAGCAGCGCGCCGCCTACCCCGAGCTGCTATAGTAGCAACCATGTTTTCGTATGCGGCTCACTGACTGATAGTATTGTGGAATAGGCTGACAAAGTCATAGCCGCGCTTCTCCTAGGGGTCCGGGAGTAGTAGAGGTCTCTCAAGATCCTGCGGACGTTTCATCTCTTCCCCCTCCACCTCCACGAACTGCCTCGAATGGCCCTGATTCGAGACGCCATGGAAATCGTCCACCAGCCCTGATTACCACACTGCCGTATGTGCCTGGCCAGACGTTGAATACACCCGTAGCTACGCCTTCGGCCCTGTCCAGTCCTTTCGCTCTAAGCAATCCGAACACAGCGAATGCATTATCGGTTGGGGTGGCATCAGGTCCCGCCTCAAGAGGAGTGTCTCCTGCGAATCACAGGTTGTCGGGAAACTTCAACAACATGAGCTATAATCCTAGTCAATGGGCAACGGGCAGGCAGACCGTAGAAGCACGACAGAGACGGGACTGTTATGGCGAGCCTCTACAAACACCCCCACCACCCTACCCCGAGCAGAGAAGTTCGGGCTCTTCAGCATTTTCTCGCACAACGGCAGCATTTACAAGCCCAGAAGCTTCTTTGAATGGTACACCCGTGACTCAGGATACAATGATATCGGGTGATCGAAGGCAATCTGCTCGTTCGAAACCCACTGTTGTGACGAGCAACTCCAGACAAAGTTATGATCCGAGAAGAGCTATGCCGATGAACAATGTTGGAGCACAAGAGTATATACCCGCCAAAAACTACCAGCAATATCAGCCTCAACATGCACAAGCAACTTCTTCCTCAAGCTCGTTGTCATTTCAGCTGAACCGAACGTCGCAGGATACAGGCAACCTGCCTCCGCCGCCGCCTAGAACCACTACGCCGAACATGCCTACCGATGTTGAGCCTGGACCATCAACTAGCCGCTTAGAGTACACCCGACGGTCGACTTCTGCTGGGCCTACGCCCACTGCTGGACCCTTAATGCCAAGAGCGACGAGAACGCTTTCAGACGGGTCGTATCTGGACTCGCAAGACCGGCCTTCTGGGACATCGTTGCCTGGCCCACCCATGATGCCTCCAACAGCTTCGTCTAGATCGAGAAGCGCTAGTGCTTATCCTGACCATCCCGTAGAGCACAGTGGCCCTCGGTCACGACCACCTCGACTGAACATTCGCAACAGTAATCTTACTCCCATACCAGCCACACCGAACAGTGTTGCCTCTGGGATGTCTGGACGTCCCATGGCGTTCCCGCTACGCATTGACACGGGTGTAGTCTCCGGACATGGAAAAGCACCTGCGATTGTTCAGGTGATCGAGCCACAAGGACAGCAGTCGAAACGGAATTCTCAGGCTGGGCCATCAGCACTCGCTCGGAGATCTGCAGTCCGTGGTCCGGCTGCTCGCTCCTTCGGTCCTTTACGGAGCAGAAGCAAAAGCCAATCCGGGAGGTCGGAAGTGTATGAGCCACCGTCGACTACACTCTCGAATAATCCGTGGGCTAGTGCACTGGAGCAGGCTAGGTCTCCGCAAGACGAGAGCCTGCCCGAGTCGTCTATCCTGCTAGGCATAGGTAGCCATGGAGTGTCTGCTAAGACTGCGGTTGGGCGGTCGCATACACCACCAGCCACGCCGAACTCACAACCACAGAAGCTGCTGGGCGAACAAGGCCGCTCTAGCCAGCAATCAAAGGTGCTTCCCACACCACCATTGAGCCAGAAACCATTGCTCTCGGCTAACAGCACCACGGATCCTTCACTTCTGGACGACAGGTTCGACGAAGCTGGCGAGGAATTTGTTGCACAGTCAATGCAGCGGCATGCCGAATTTCTACGCAAAGAGCAGGCAGCAAGCAATGACCTAGAACGCCTTTCACTGTTCTTACAGTTCACACAGCAAGAATCCTTGATACGCAGAGACAGATACTTGACCACATTCCGCTCGGAAGACTTCAACATCGAGGCTGCGAGAGGCATGCTCTTCAATGGCTCCAAGCTTAGGCGTGCGTCAACGCGAGACTCCCGACCACTGCAAGGAGAGTCGTCTGCACCTGCTAGCGCAAGCTCTATGGGTAGAGCTGATGGACCCTGGTTCAAGGACTACCGACCGCAGCTTTCGCCAATTGCTAGCATGGAATATGACGAGATGAGTTCAAGGGGTCGTGCGCCAAGTCGCTGGTGGGAATCCCAGACAGGATCGCAATCCGATGGTCCGGACCAAGGTGTGTATAGAACCAAAAGAGAGTCCAAGTACATGAGTCTGTCGAAGAAGCTGTTGCAAGACATGGAAACCGGTGAGATGGATCCCCTTCCCGAAGATGTGGCTTGGACACACTACGGACAACAACATCCAAACGAGAAAGCCAACCCCGACACCTTCGGATTTTACGACGAAGGCATCACTTCGCCGCCTTTGACCGGCAACTCTCTGCGTCGCACCCCAAGACCATCTCAGCTCGATATATCTCGCTTTATTACACTTCCTCCTTCCTACCCGCGTCACTATCCTGCGGTCAACAACAGCCATCCGGATCTGGCAGAGTATAGGACAACTGTGCGAATGCTGAGTGACCTGAGCGATGCCAAAAGTCGACAGTCAAGGCACAAAATGAGCATTGAGGCTATGAGGCATGACAGATTCAACAGGGTCTCGGAGATACGGCGCACCTTCAGAGTCAACATCCAGCGGCAAATTGCGGAAGGCAGTATCTCATATGCTGAAGCAGCTGAAGCAGAGAAGCTGGTGAGAACAGAAGAGCATGAAATCGAGAAGCAGGGCTGCCAGGCCGAATTTGACACCTTGCAAGACGTGGTAATCAACCCTCTACACGGCCAACTCAATGAGCGTGTTGAGCAGCTGAGCAGTAGTCTTGACTCGCTGCAACAAGAGCTATACAATAATGCAGTCAACCAGGATCCCGATCAGCCTGTTCAAGAAGGGGACGACGTACCAGAGCTCCTCGAACAACTGACACAACTGAAATGGCTGTTCGAGGCCCGGGAACTCCTGCATCAAGAACTGTTTGGTCTGCTTTCACAACGCAATGATGCCTACAAGGCCATAGTCGCACTGCCATATCACCAGACCAACAACACGGACAAGATCCGAGACACCGAAGCATTCTTTGACAAAGACGCTGCTACGCGCCATGCAACATTCTGCGCTGAGGCATTGAAGCGACACGAGTCTTTCTTGCAATTCGTGGAGGATAATGCCTTACGGGGCATCGAGCTGCAATCATCTGCTTTCTGGGATATCACGCCCGGGCTGGTCGATCTCCTACAGAAGATACCCGATGACCTCGGTAGACTGGATCTTCACATACCGGATGAAGAGTTGCAAGAAAACCCAACGTACAACGAGCATCCACAACAATACCTCTTCCTGCTTTTGCGGCACGCTGAGAAATCAAGCTATCAATATATCGAAGGCCAGGTCAATTTGTATTGTCTGTTACATGAGGTTAAAACATCATCGTTGGCAGCGCACTACCGAGCGTCGAAGGCGCAGCAGAAGATGGCAGGAGATCAAAGCATCGATCTTGCTGACACTCGGCTTGAGGATGAAAGCGAACTGACGGATGAATTGAAGAACCGTGCAGCGATGATCGAGGAGCAGTGGCGGGAAGCTCTAGGAAAGCATTTCCAGACTCACCTACAGCGGGTACAGCAGCACTTGCAGGAGCAAGACGCATGGGATGACATAGCGGCTGAATTTGAAGGCTAGAACAGGCAGACCTCGTTGGGGACCTATACTCATAATACTACATGTGGTTTGAGGCCTCGTGCGCTTCAAGACTTTCTGCCTCGTCATTTTTATGCTCTTTAGGTGGGACAATTTCTCTCAAAGGAAGGTCGGATACGGACCGGCGCGCTCGAGAAGGGGCATCCGCTGCGTCCTAAACTCCGTAGATGTCGAAGCATTCGTACGATGTTGAGCCTCTATGCCGCAAGCTTCTCACGACAAGTTGCTAGCTTACACCGATTTTTCCTGGCTGTTAGCAACGTCCTTGATAGTAGGATATCCCGATCCAGCCCGACTTCTGCTGCGGTTCGGTAGGCTCGGTGCATTTTCCGAGGGGTCACCACGCCAAGCCACCGGGAGCAGTAGGAAACGAGGTCCAAATTGCGGAGGGAGCCATCCGAGTCCCTTTGGTGATGTTCGTCATTCGTGGTTATCAATTGAAGGTTGTTTAGATTCTCCCCTCTACTGGCTCCCCACACCTTACCTACACGAATGATGCTATTGCTTCAAGGTGTTTTGGCAAAGCAAAGCGGTCCTCTAGCCGATCGAGCTGTATGTACTAATAGAGAACTCCATACTGTCCCGAAGCTTTTTCTGCTCCCATCCCAGCATATACTGTCTGTCTATGCTGTCGTCCCATCCTGTTTTCTTCTTGCTCTCGAACAACTGACGATAGTTGCTCCAACTTCATCCTGTCCGTGCTCAGAGAAGCTGCTTAGAGGACAGTAACCTCGCCAGAATAGTTCTAACTACCAGACACTACACGTCAAAGCCGCTATTCACAGCACACGACCAGATTCTGCCAACTGCTTCTACAGCATCAGCTAGAAACAAGTCCACAAGATGTCTGGGAACGAAGGTGGGGCCGTTGGGGCCGAGAAGATCAACACAGAGATCGTTACTCTCTCGAGGTTCATCACAGAAGAGCAGGCCAAACATCCAGAAGCCACTGGAGACTTCACGTAAGTCGTCCAAGAGGGATACCCGAAGTATGAATGCTGACTACATACCAGACTCCTTTGCCAGGCGCTACAGTTCTCATTCAAATCAATAGCCTATTACATCCGACGAGCAACTTTGATCAACCTGACAGGTCTAGCTGGTTCCTCGAACACCACGGGAGATGAGCAGAAAAAGCTGGATGTCATCGGACATGACTTATTCGTTGCGTCCATGAAAGGCTCTGGCAAGTGCAGAGCTATTGTTTCTGAAGAGGAGGAGGAGGTCATATACTTTGACGAGCACCCGAACGCCAAGTACGTCGTATCCTGCGATCCCATTGATGGCAGCAGTAACCTGGACGCTGGTGTTTCGGTCGGTACGATCTTTGCTATTACAAGGTTATCAGACGAGTCGATCAAAGATGGCCAACGACCAAAGGTTGAGGACTTGCTCAAGCCCGGTACCGACCTAATTGCTTCTGGGTAAGCAGTGCCTTAATGAGGGTCCCAGGGCAACACTGACAAAGGCAGATTTACGATGTACGGTGCCTCGGCGCAACTCGTTATCACTATGAAAGGAGGCACCGTCAACGGCTTCACCCTGGTAAGGACATCCACAACCCATCTGCTCAATACTCTCCACTGACTGCACTCTCAGGACAATGCTCTGGGCGAGTTCATCCTCACCCACCCCGACATGAGGATGCCTAAGAAACGCGCCATCTACTCCGTCAACGAAGGCAACTCCCTCTACTGGGAAGAGAAGACTATCAACTACTTCAACAGCCTCAAGTTTCCACCCAAGACCGCTGATGGCAAAGACGGCAAACCCTACTCATCGCGGTACATCGGATCCATGGTCGCAGATGCCTACCGAACGCTTCTGTATGGAGGCATCTTCGCCTACCCTGCTGATAAGAAGAGTCCAAAGGGCAAGCTGAGGATATTGTATGAATGTGCACCTATGGCCATGGTTATGGAGCAGGCTGGTGGGCAGGCTGTTGATAGCAATATGAAGAGGTTGATGGAGGTTGTGCCAGAGACTATTCACGATAGGAGCGGCATTTACATGGGTAGTTATGACGAGATGGAGAAGGTTATTGCCGCGCATAAGTAGGGCATTTTGTGATTGTGCAGGGTCCAAGTGTTTGCTTCTGGTCAACTAAGGTATCTAGTCTTCATGGGCACAGAGTGGATGTGACTGTCAGCCATCGTGGCATTGCTTTTATGATTGTACACACTATCATTGACCTATTTAGTCATGTTGTCGTCTTATCCCGGACTACCTCCCTGAACTCGGCAATAGCCTCCAATACATCAGCAAATTGATGATCGCGCTCGACACCTTCACCGTCTCTCTGCCTCTTCCCATACCTCAAGTCACTCAGTCCACCTACTGTCTCCGCTATCCTCGCCCTAACCCTCGCGCACTCAGCTTCGAGATCCTCGATCTCACCCTCAAGACTACCTTTCGCATTCTCCATCGCGGTAAACAATGACGCTTTCATGTGAAATGCTGAAGCACTGCCCGACCTACCTTGATAGAAGTCTGGTAACACAGGAAGCACATGAGCTGCTGGATGCAGGCTCGATGGGTGATCATAGAGCGTCTGATGGGCAGCAAGATGACGAGTATCGTCGAATTCGTCCACCGAATCTGAAAGCCCCTCTTCCTTGATCTGTGCATCCTCGACGCCCTCTCCATCTACCTCGTCTCGGTCCACAATCGCTATCCGCCTTCGTTTGCGCCTCGCTACTTCTTCCTCAGCCTCTGCTTCGCGGTCTCCTTCCTCAATCGCAATCTGCCGTGCCAGCCGTGCACGTAGACCTGCGGCCTTGAGGCCGCACTCGCGTTCGATGTTGTCTCTGACTTGTTCGACTGTGATGGCGCGCTGAGACTGGAGGTCTCTGTACAAGCGTTTTAGGGCCGCGCCATAGTCGGGGTTGTTCCGGTAAGATGTGGGGACCAAGTTCAGAAATGCTGAGTAAGGGACGATGGTTGGAAGTGGAGAAGGGTGAAGAAGGTAGGAGTTCAGAATGCTGGACTCTGTTATGGTCGGCATGCCGGTAGTATGAGCCATGTTGGGTGTGCTGTAGAAGGGCGGGCTTTAGCTAAGCTGGGTGTATATCCACTGCCGGCGTATATGAGGGCAGTGTCCAAGACTGGCTACAATTATCCGTAGATGTTGTCTCCAAACAAAACAGTCAGTCGAGTGAGGTAGCTGCTTGGAGTTTGTGGGGGGCGAGGCTGGCGGCGTTGAACAACGGCATCCCCCGTCGGTGACTTGGCAAGCAGAAGTCGAAGGCGCTGCGGAAGAGACGACCTTTGCGTACGGATGGCACCTGGTGTACACCGGAGGCACTGCAATTGTTCTAGCAATGTCAAGCACAATTCGTCTGCATCTTTACCGGATCTACTGGGTTGACTTACCAAGAGTCGGATGAGGCTTGTTGGCTTGCTCCGTTATTCACAAAGTGCCCGTGTCTTGATCAATCAGGGACGCGTCTCAGTCAGCCAATCAGAAAGCGCAAACGAACTTCACTTTCAGCGAACATATTTCATAGCACCTTCCTCTCATCACCAGTCTTACACTTGCTTTCCTACTGACGTACCCTATTTCCCAGCCTCTTCAACTGTGTCACTTACAATCCCAACCTGTTTCAGGGTTAGCAGATTCATTCCTTAGGCCTCGCAGGCATCGATCGACTCCTTATACAACATGGCGCCAGCTAATTCAGAAAGCAAACCCTCGTACCAGAAGGACGAAAAGGCTTTGTGCTTCCACGGCGAGTTGCTTTACGAAGCCAAGATACTAGATGTTCGCAAGCAGGACCCAAAGGACAAAACGAGCCCGTTCGAGTATAGAGTCCACTACAAGGGGTGGAAAAATACGTGAGTCCTTTCACTTCTTCGTGCCTGTTTGAGTTGTCGCGCCTTTCCGCCGAAATGTGCCAGTACTTGCTAGCACATGGAATGTACAAGTAAAAGTGCATTTGAAAATATCACTTATGTCTGTTGGGTGTTTTGCAAGACAAACTATCGCCCGATATGCCTGACCCTTCTTCTTCCCATTTTCTCTTTGCATCTGCCTCTTCCATCCTGTCTACCGATCTGTCGATCTCCGGAAAGTCCAACTCCCACATCCCAAGATCAGTACTACAACTCTAGACATCTCTGCTTGTGCTCGCAAGCTCTGACATACTGTCACACTACTCCTGAGTCGGGAATGTGTAGAGACCAAGATTACTACCCTGATCTTTCAAACACTTGCTGATTCTCACCATCTTCTCAGCTGGGACGACTGGGTGCCCCAAGATCGCCTCCGTAAGAACACAGAAGAAAACCGCGAATTGGCAGTCAATCTCAGAAAGGCCGCCACTGAACAACACGCGCCTCGGTCAACAAAACCTGCGACAACCGCCAAAAGTCGCAAGGGTCAAGCGTCAGATATCGGTTCCGGTAGAGGCAGCGAAGAGAGAAATTCATCTGTGCCGGCACGAGGCACAAAGCGAGCAAGGGACAACGATATAGAAAAGGTTCGTCTCACTTATCCTAGCCCTTTGCCCTTTCCCTTTGGACTCCGGAAACCCTAGGAAACACCTTGGATTCGGTCAGCATGGCACGCATAACGCGGTCAAGATCCGCATCGGTGAAGCCGGCAGATACGGCAAAATCATCAGCATCATCAACAAAGAGAACAAAGAAGCCATCCGGAACAAAGAACATCACAGCAGGATCTAAAACCTCAGCTCCACGAGCACACTCTGTACAGCCTTCAGGTTCGGGGAGTTCAAATGGATCCAAGAAGCGAGCGACGCGAACAAGAGCTACTCCGGAAGAGCCAGACGAACCGGTACAGCCAATAGAGACTGTGGAAGAAGGGGCACCGTCAGAGTCTACAAAAGAGGCTTCAGCTGCGTCAGAGGCCCTGATTGAGCCGTCTCCAACGGCCACAGTTGCAGAGTCCGCAAACAAAACCGAGTCGCCGGAGCCTACAGTGTTCGCCAAAATTGCAACGGTAGAGCCAAGCGAGTCGACTGGAACTGGCAAGTCTGCACCGTCATTCCTACCAGGCGAACCAGGAGAATCAACTGAAGATGGAGAGCAAGCCTCGAGCTTGACTTCTAACGCCCTCCACACAGTCGACTTAGCACAATCATCTAAGCCTGCAGACTCTAAAAATGCATCCAACTCCACGGAGACATCTGCACCTGAGCAGATTGCCGATGCGTCGTCTGACTCAAATGCAGCGGTAGATCCCGCTACGACAAATAGGCGATCTCAGCGGGTGAAGACCACGAAAGGCAACAATGCTCTAGCTCCACAGAGCACGGATCCTGGTCAGTCAACCGTCCAAGCCGGGGGTAGGACGACTCGATCAAAGCAGAATGTGCAAGAGTCGGAGGAGAGCCAGAAGGCAGCACTCACGCTCTACGAGTTCTTGAAGGAGAAGTACGCAAACGATCCAAACGAGCCGCGCAACCACCTGGTGCTCGGAGAGATCAAGTCCAAAAGAGACGAGTATATCGACTACCTCAATGCTAGTGAAGACAACCCAACTATTCGGCAGGTACAAGACCTGGTTGGTGATGAGGTCTTAAGAGTGAGAGCGCCACAAGACCCAGTGGAGTATCAACACTCCGACGTAGAGAGATTCGCACCGCTAATTAGTGGCACGCCGATCTACGAAGTGCTACATATCAACGATGCACTTCTCAAGACAGACGGGAAGATGAAGAAGAAAAACGGCGAACCTTCAGAGAAGCGCAAGGCCATGCAGGAAAACACAGAGATGCCACTTCAGCTTTATGTGCCCGGTACACCATTGCGTCAATACCCGTCAACGATGCCTCTAGCTGGTGTAGCTACACATCCGGTCAACATGGATCCGCCAGGATCGGGTGGCGCGTTCGATGCGAACAAGTTTCCTAAGTTCTACACTCGTGATGGAAAATTGCCACCTGAAGCCAAGGCACAAGCTGCGTTGAAGAAGTCGAAACGTATAGCAGCGACCAAAAACAAGCGCAAAGCTGATGAGGTCAATGCCCAAGAAGTTGACCAACCAAACAAGCGGAGCAAAAAGGCAAAAGCTCCAGCAAGCCTCACACCGATTATCGAGGAGGACGAGGATGGATTAGAGATGGGGAACAGTGCCGATTTTCCTATGCAGAGTGTCGAAGAGCCCAAGCAACCAGCGAAGAGGCGGGAAGCGTCTGATACTGAAGCAGCTCCAAGACCTACGCGTAGGAGCGCACGCAACCGATCCGCTCAACCTTCTGTGAGCTTGCCTAATGCAGCAAAAACGGATGCCGTTCAGCAACCTGTTCAGTTATCTGAAGAAACTGCCATTGCTCCACGACGTAGTGGTAGAAAGCGCTCGGCTTCAGTGCTTGATGGAAGCACAAAGCCATCAAAGCGACTCAAATCGAAACAGCTCGAGGATCCTGTGGCGTCCCAGGATGGCGACACTGTTGTCGTCAACACGACCGGACGAAAGAGAGCCGCCTCTGCTATCGATGAGCCTGCTGAGGCCCCACAGAAACGCCAGAAAACTGCAAAGCTTCGTTCGAAGACTGAACAGCCAGCAAAGGCAGAGACTGCTGCTAGCGCGCCGTTGAAGGGTCACAGAAAGACTGTGGCAGCGTCAGCGCCTTCCAAAGCGACAAAGCAGAAATCAGCTGGCAACAATAAAGCAAAGAGCCAGCGTATGAACAAGTCATGCACTTGGTGCAGAGTCAAGCACATTGGATGCCAACCTGGTCACGTAACTCCCGGTCCAGACTTCGTCAAGGGAGTCACAACAGGACCAACTTGGAAGGTAGGTTGTGGTGCTAAAACCTGCAAGGAACCCGGTCATAAGCACGGCGATGATGATAGTGAACAAGAGCGATCTACGCCTTCACTTGCCGCAGACCCACAAGCCACTGCCCCTAATCCTTATGCGTCGCAGTCGGCATCACCAGCTCAGAGAGTCGAGAATGAACAAAGCGAACAACAGAAGCATGAAGAAGAGAATGGAGAAACAGATCGTGCTCAGGTGCTGTCCAAACAAATCTACGACGAGAAAGTCAATGGTCTGAAGGCAAAGACAAACTCCTCATCCAAGACCCTAACACCGGCACAAAAAGCAGCTCGCTTCACCGCCGTCAATAAGAATCACGACGACTCTGGCGACATAGATGAAGCTGAGCCTGCGTCTGCTGGTGGCTTCGATCATGACCAGCCCGAAGGGCCTTCCGGATCTCCCGTTAACGCTGGTACATCTGACATTCCTCCGCCATCTCCGGCGTTAGCTCACAAGACTGACGCCGCTCCCGATTCTCCACCTGACGGCATGGCGACGGCTACCGCAACTGAGTCGTGACTACGCTCGGGCCCCACGAGCGGAAGCAATGTCAATGTAACATCTTTTACCGTCGAAGAAACGACTTGTCAGGGGACCGCGAAAGCCAGAGAAGCTTTTGGGCCGCGCTTGAGGCCGCCAAGGCTCCAGAAGGTATCGAAACGGATCCCGCCGTCCTTGAAGCTGCGAGTATTCTCACCACACTCGCATATGCAGAGAACCCCGATCCGAGCACTGACTCGCAACGCCGCACACCCGTCGGCCAAGGTACATTAGCGCAAGTCCATCCTGCATCCAATGAGGATAGTGGACAGGTCAGCGAGCAGCGTTGGATACGGCTAGGACCAGCTGTCCGACAAGTATCAGGTCGCAGACTTCCACCAGCATCGAAGCTGGATTCAAAAGTGAAAAAATATCCTCCACGTGATCCAGCAGTTATGCTCAATAAACCTGCTGGAGCGCCTGAACATATAACTGGATTTGATGCTGCATCGGAACCCGCACGAGCTCCGGAACCCAACCAAAAACGCGTGGCAAAATCCAGAAAATCTACTAAACGAAAGAAGAAGCTAACATAGCCCTCAACGAACAGGAAGACGCCTTCACCCAGAGACCCTCCATCCGCTTCGCAATCCCCGACAATCTCAAAAATCTCCTCGTAGACGATTGGGAGAACATCACAAAGACAGGTCTCCTGGTTCCCCTTCCCTCGAAAGCACCCGCAAACTTCATAATCGACACATACTTCCAAGAAGAGAAGCAGCACAGATCCCTCGGTCCAGAATGCGAGATTCTCGAGGAATTCTGCAGTGGTATGAAGGTGTATTTTGAGCGGGCATTGGCCAAGATCCTGCTGTATAGAGCTGAAAGGGCACAATTGTCTGAAGTGAGGAAGTGGTGGGAATCAGGCCAGAACAAGGATTGGGAGGGAAGAGGTGTTGGTGACTGTTATGGTGGGGAACACCTTGCTCGACTATTAGGTAAGTTAAGTCAAGTCTAGTCGTCTTTGCTTGTTTGAGCGCTAGGAAATACTAACAATACGACAGTGAACATGCCCGAACTCATCGCGCAAACAAACATGGACGTGCAATCTGTCCAACGATTGAAGGAGGAACTCACGAAATTCACGGTCTGGCTTAGTCGGAACTCCGAGAGATACTTCGTGGCGAAGTACGAGAAGCCGGAGAGTGCTGTTGCCTAGGTTCAAGAAGACACGGCAACGCAACAACGGGCTCGAAGACAAAGGACAAAGGGCAAAGATAAGAGGATGCATGAAGTGGATCATGTACAACGAAGAAGGAAACATGCGGATGCACAGCACGAGCGAGGGACATGCAAGAAGCATAAGCATAAGCATATGTGCTCGTAGAAGGGAGGAGGACGAGATGATGGAGGATCAAGAAGGGACATCATCATCGCGGCAAGAACAACATGGTTAGTTGGGTTGGGAAAGAGCTATGGGAAGGAACATCAAAGAATACCGAAGTGTGGGACAAGTCGAGCTACAGCGCCGCCATCCATTCTTGATCTCCAAGAGGAGAGAACAGAAGAGAACAGATCGAGGGTGGATGTTCACGTTGTGTGCTCCTTGCCCTTCGAGGTCTACACCATGTGCATGTATTATCTAATTGTGATTGAGGTCATGGAGGGCGACACAAGTGCAGACTCTAGAACGCAGGTGCTAGTTACAGTAGGACGGAGTGATCGCTCCATAAGTGCGTGCTACTATAGCTAGAAGTTATCGTTATTGGAAACGCATGCATAGACATACATGTCTCATGGGTGTCTCGGAGAAGACACAAGTGGGGAGTACACAGAGGCATCGTTCAATCAACGTCAAGGTCATAACCATGCTTGCGTCTTGCTACAGTAGATAAGTATGTACAGTACGAATGCACATGCCCCTTGCTCATGGATTCCTCAAATATCCAACGGTATCAATGATGATAATAATGTTCGCATAAAGACGACGATGACACGCTTCTTGGTGATCGACGCCGACTCCTGCCGCGTTCCCGTCTGCGACTCCAGACGTCAGCCTTCCGGAATTTACTTCTGCCACGCATATTCGATTGCGACCTGCATGCGTTATTGATCTTTTTCACAGGCGATCCATCATAATGCCGCTTCAAATTGCGTTGCGGGGAACGACCACGACCATCCTCTGGGAAATAGATCCGTACCTCGCCTTTGCCTGAGGGCCCGCGGTCGTCATTGTCAGGAGGACTTAATTTCATTGAGGGGATCAAACCAGCATTGTCTGCGCAGGTAGACCCCAGCTCCGGCGATGGCGGCCTGACAGCGTCACCATCTGCGTCGCTTCTGTGCGTAAAGCGAGACATTTGACCCTCTTTCTGGTCCATTGCACTGATCTTTGGCCACGCATGTAGATATTCGGCGACGTCCCCGATGATGGGTAGATTCGGGATTCCAGCGAGCTGAGGACGCTTCTGCAGCTCAACGCCAGTTATTCGTGACGCTTCTTGTGACGAGAGCCAGATGGCTTGTGCATTGTTCAACACCACACGCCAGGACTCGCCGGGGGCCACCCGAATCGGAGGTTCTAGTGTTGGAGGTTTTTGCCTTTGGGACGACGAAGGTACAAACACCAATTCAGTAGTGTTGTCCCCCTCCCCTCGCTCAGCGTCCGATGCTTGCGATGCTTCTTCTGATGCGAGCCAGGTGGCTCGTGCATTGTTGTACGCCACGCGCCAGAAGTCGTCTTGCATCGATTGCGACGACGATTCCAGTCTTTGGAGGGACACTCGTTCGGGAGATCCACAACAAGTTTTAGCTGTGTCGTCGCCTACCTCCTGGCAGAGGTGGACATCCGGCAGACACTCATTGCAAGGGTCGGACCAGCAGCTTGGATCGGCTGAAACCGATCTCTTCTAGAATCGTAGATCCCAGCCAATCTGAGGTCCAAGTCTCGGTAACTCGTCCGCGACAGACTGCACGTCCTTGTCACCACGACCTGAAAGGCAGATGACGATGTTCTCGTCCTTTTTCATCGTCTTCGCGAGCTCCATAGCACCCCAAATGGCGTGAGCAGTCTCGAGGGCAGGTATGATACCTTCAGTCTCGCACAGAATCCGGAAGCCAATGAAGGCTTGAGCATCAGTGGCGCTGACGAAGGTAGCTCGCGCAGCATCCTTCCAGCCTGCTAACTCGGGTCCAACGCCAGGGTAATCAAGACCAGCAGAGACAGAGTGAGTTTCATCTATCTGACCGTGCTCATTCTGCAGCACGTAAGTGCGAACACCGTGCAGAACACCAACACTGCCACCACTCAAGGTCGCAGAATGGCGACCAGTCTCAACACCATCACCGCCAGCTTCAACACCAACAAGCCTGACAGACTTGTCCTTACTGAAAGGGTAGAACATACCAACCGCGTTACTGCCACCTCCAACGCATGCGACAACTGCATCGGGGAGTCGACCCGTAAGCTTTTGCATCTGCTCCTTGGTCTCTTGGCCAATAACTGACTGAAATGTTCGCACGATGGTTGGGAAGGGGTGAGGACCAATTGCGCTACCGATGATATAGTGAGTAGTGTCGAGCTCCACAACCCAGGCTCTCAAGGCCTCGTTGACGGCATCTCGAAGTGTTCGGCTACCAGCCTCGACGGCGACAACCTTGGCACCAAGAAGCTTGATTCGGAAGACATTGAGCGCCTGTCTTCGGACATCTTCAGCACCCATGTAGATTGTGCACTCCATTCCGAATTTGGCGCAGACAGTAGCTGTAGCCACACCATGTTGACCAGCACCTGTTTCTGCGATGATCTTAGTCTTGCCCAACCTCCTTGCGACCAGGATTTGTCCAAGAGCGTTATTGATTTTGTGGCTTCCAGTGTGGTTGAGATCTTCTCGTTTTAGATAGATCTGGGCGCCACCAGCCTTTTCAGTCAAACGTTCGGCCAGATGACAGCTCGATTCCCGACCCATGTATGGATAGTGCGCTCTGAACTCTTCCCAAAACTTTGGATCGTCTCTTGCCTTCTGAAAGCCTTCTTCAAGCTCGGCGAGACAATCCATGAGTGACTCAGGTACGTATTGACCACCGAACTCGCCGAAACGAGCAGGAATAGCATTTGGATTTGGCTCGGAGCCGTTTGTGGATGTGTTCAGTGCATCGAGCTGATCTGCGAGACCTGGCTCGTCGGGTCTGTCTGCATCGGTAATCACTTCGTCAACGTGAACTTGGTGCCCATTCAGGCCGTTGGTTGTGTTGCCATTTGGCTCTTTCGCGGCATCCATAGTCTCGACGATACCAACCTCACGAGTAAGGCCGTTGGTATTATTGGCATGACCTGGTCTCCTGCCAGTAATCTGCGCGCAGTAGTCCTCAACAGCTTGGCCTCTCTTGCCCTGTTCTGCCTTGCCAAGTTCGAGGACAATCTGACTCCCTATCACCACGCCCTCGGCAATGTTCTGGACACTCAAGAAGTGTTCCCTTGTGCTGACACCAAATCCAACCGCAGCTGCAACACCACCAGAATACTGATGCACTCTTTCGAGCAGCTCTGGCAGCTTAGTATTCATGGTGCCTGTTGCGCCTGTCACACCCATTCTGCTGACGACGTAGATAAAGGAGTCTGCGATACTACACAGCAGCTTCATTCTCTTTTCCGATGTGGCTGGCGCGATCAAGGGCACGTAGGACAAACCATGTGTCTTGCAGTTGTTTCGAAAGCGGACTGCCTCCTCTGGGGGTAAGTCGACCATTATGAAGCCGTTCACGCCTGCTTCCTTGCAGTCCACCAACATTTTGTCCTCGCCATATCTCAGCAGTGGATTGTAGTAGCCCATGAACACCACGGGAACGTGTAGACCTCTTTTTCGTGCGTCTCGAACGTACTGAAGGGAAGACCTGACAGTTACGCCATTGGCCAGGGCGACATTATTCGAATGCTGAATCGTAGGGCCGTCGGCAATGGGATCTGTGAATGGTAAACCAAGCTCTATGACATCTACAGACTCGTTAAAATATGTTATTTGTGTAGTTAGGCGATTTTGTGCCTACCAACGCCACCAGCTTGCAAGCCCAGCATGACATCTGCTGTCTCCTCTGCCGTCGGGTAGCCACTGGTGAAGTAGCCAATGAGAGCAGCTCTGTCTTCGCTCCTCGCCTTAGCGAAGGCTTTCTTGAGTCCTTCCATATCGTGTAGGTATGAACAGTCCAGTCGAGTACAGTGAGGAGAAGGACGGTCGTTGTTTCAGTAGGATACTGCTGGTAGACGAAAGCAATGTCTGATAGAGCACACTGACGCCCTTTCTATACTATGACCCTGACTCATAAAACAATTCGTGCTAGTAGTACAGAGTAGACTGCAAGTATGCTATCAAGAACAAAATTCTAAGAACGGTGTGAATGGTCTCGCCAGCCGATGTCTAGTAGTAGTGGGGTTGAAATTAAGCTCCGGCGTCGTTCTTCGCTCCTGCGGTGCAGCTGCAAGGGACCGTCATGCACCAATGGACCCACTTCATACCGAGACCCGCCTCGCTCGGGGACTCGGAGTGCTCGAGTTGCTGACTAGGTTAGAAGCAACCGCCAGGAATGATACGACAACACCTGATCTATCGGTATATTAGAGCTAGTATCAATCGGCTTTACACATCCGATGAACAGAGAGTAGCTTGTACGAATTGCAATCAGAAGGTCGAAAGCCACGAGTCTCGGAGTGCACTGCAGACCTGGAACCCGAAAGCACACGGGAAGCAACAATGTTCACAGCAATTCAGGCTTAAGGAGATGAACTAGATCAATCCACATTGAGTATGTAGATTAAAACATCTTTCAAGGTGCACTCAACACAGCAGCGGTAGGTAGACAGGGTATCGGGCCGTGTCCTTGTGGCCCACAACATCTAGCCGTCTATTATTCCTGAAATCCAAAATGTTCATGACTCATCGCAGTTCGATATGTCCCTAGCTCCCACCATCTTACCGCAATCTTAGACCAGCACCACCCCTCAGAGCGACAGCTGCACCTATAGCCGCAATCGACAAAGCAGTGAGACCCATGGTCTGGTAACTGACCAGTGTCTCTTCGACCACACGTCCGAGCTTGGTGACCACACCCTCGTCTTGCAACCTCTCAGCACCCATGCCAGAGACGTCGAAATCGTTCCAGTTGACCTTGCTGAGGATCTGGCACGAAGTTAGCAAAAGCCGCGAGGTTGTGGATGGAATCCTTACTTTCTGATAGTCAATCACCGTTCTGCTCCAATTCTGAGTAATCCGACCATTGTCCTCTCTCTTATACCAACTCCCGCACCGCGGATCGTTGAAAGAGCTATCCTGCAGCTCGCGTTGGATCTCATCGTTGTACTCCTTCACCTTGCTTGCCTTTGGCTTGATCGTGAGCTGGCCACCGTTCCTCCTCGCTTCGAGGACTTCCCTAATGAGTCCGTTGATATACCGACTCTGCGCCTCAATCATGAGCACAATCGAGTTGTGTCCAAGATTGGTGTTAGGCCCGTAGAGCATGCCAAAGTTGGGTAAAGACTCAACCGTCATGCCATAAAGCGCTTCACCGCCCTCTTTCCACACACTCGCTAGTGACCGTCCAGCCGAGCCAGTGATCTCAATGGGATGCATGAACTCAACAGTCTTGAACCCGGTAGCGCAAACAATCACATCATACTCGTCCTCCCTCCCGTCTGTCACAATTCCCTTCTCGGTGATCTTATCAATATGCCCCGTCTCCAGTTTCACGTTGTCACTCAAGAACACAGGCAAATAATCATCCGAGATAATCACCCTCTTACACCCGATCTTATAATCCGGCAACAATTTCTCCCACAAATCCCCTCTCCCGGGCAACTGAGCATGCATATGCTCCTTCGCCTGCCCCTCCAGAAACTGCGCAACCGGATGATCATTATCATACACCGCATTGTAGAAGTTCTCCCGGAAATCCATCATATCAGCTCTCTTCCGGTGCCGAACGTAGGGAAGATACCTATACATCTTCCTCTTCCACTCCGGAATATCCTCATCCAGCCGTGGAATAACCCAGTTCGGCGTTCGCTGGTGGATGGTCAAGTGATCCACCTCCTTCACGAGCTCAGGTATGATCTGCGCAGCCGTGGCACCATTGCCGATGATCGCAACTTTCTTGCCTCGGAGATCATAGCTCCAATCCCATCGCGCGCTGTGCATGAGTTTCCCCTTGAATGTGTCCACGCCCTCGATGTTGGGAAGTTTCGGTTGGTTCAGCTGGCCGACTGCACTGACGAGGAAGTCGGATTTCATGGTGTATTGGGAGCCGAATTCGGCGTCTTTGCTACCTTCTACGCGGACGTCGATGTTCCATTTCTTAGTTGCGTCGTCCCACTTGGCGGATTCGACGGAGCTGTTGAAGCGGACGTAGCGGTAAAGTTCGTATTTCTGGGCGACACCGACGAGGTAGCGCTGCAGCAGGGTTAGACTGAGCCGGTTGGGAAGCAGATTGGGTGGTGGATGGTAGACCCACTAGTATCTCTTCTTGTCCTGGGTATTCTCTTGTCCAGTCGGGGTTCTGTTCGAAGGAATAGCTGTACAGATGCGACCATACTGAGGCACATTAGCACGAAGTTGCGAGGGTAGTGAAGTGTCGCGCATACCATCACAACAGCAGCCAGGATATTTGTTGTCTCGCCATGTGCCACCCACACCACCGCTCTTCTCCAAAATCACAAAGTTCTTGCAATTGTTCCGCTGTATCAGGTCAATGGCTGTGCACATGCCACTGATGCCGCCTCCGATGATGACCACTGCGGCTTCAAGGTGGTCTTTGTTACCTGTAGGTATCGTCGGCCATGCTTCTGAGCCGGCCATTTTAGCGATTGCTGTTTCGAAAAAAGGTTGATGAGGAGCCTTTCTGGCAGTAAAGATATACGCGCTACGGGGGCTCCAGCAAGCTGGTCAACTGTGAAGATGAGCTGCAGAGCTTGGATATTCGTCCGCCGTCCATGGCTGCGATTGTGGCGATCGACGACAAATCTTTGTACGACTGGCTGCACAGCTGCAAGATCCGAGGTTCCTTTCCGCGACGAATCGTGCAACTCGCGTTGGTCGTGTCATGGAGTTTGAAATGTGGTGATGTGTGGACCTGGTCTTGCGGGGATCGATGCTTAAACCATGATTTTCCGGGGTGACGGGTGGACTGCCAGCTCCAAAAAGTGCCTAGAGCTCGCCACCGAGCACCGGGGGTCTCAGAGGTGCAACGGTTCGTTACGCAAGTTCCTTTCGGCATCTGAAGCCTGACTCTCTAGCCTTGACTCGGCACGTTGAGCAAATGTACTTTCAGAGAGGAAGCGACGAAGCGGAACGCTCAGACGATCAGCGCCCAAATACGGGCAGTGCACACAGGGTCCAAAGTCTAATGGACTGACTCAGACGGTGTTCGCTCATAGTCTGGATTTCTAATCGCGCTGGCCTCGCTTCGAGGACAGCCATGTCTTTTGAGGATACACCGTGCTTGGCAAATGCTCATTAGCAGCGTCTCTCCGCTGAACAAACGCTGTCGTGCACATCCTTTGGCTAAGGCGACCACCCACGTGTCTCAAGGGCGGGCCGGAAGAGCTCTCGCTCTCGGAGGTCTCGTCGTCCCTGACGACAATACTGCCTCAACGACAGCGGATTGACGTGCGGTCTCCGCTGTCGCCATCCTTTTCGACTCAAAGTAGATCCCAAGTCTTCTAGGAACCGTCAGCTTCCTCTGCTCGAAGTCTTAGCCAGGCTGCGTCAGCTCTACTCCTACGATTCTGTGCTCTGTTGCACTCGTTGCCTCTTGCTCCCTAACGCTTTTCTGTGCAGGACTGGTCCAATATCGCTGTAGTATGTCCCATTGTGCCATTGTATTCCCGGTACCTCCGCCCTCACCCCCTCAAGAAGTAGATAACCAAGAAACAAAACACAAAGAACACGATCGCACCAGCCCAGAATATCCACTTATCCTGCTTCGCCCTCCTCTCAACCATCCGGATGGTATCCCCCGACACACCCAGCGTATTGGCCACAGAATAAAGCTTCTTCTGCGTCCCCTTCAACATGTCTCTCTGCTGTCCTAGATCTCCTAGCACCGCCCTCCCCCTATCCAGAAACTCATCAATCTGCGAATTAGCCGTGTCAAAGAAACTCTGCTCCCGCAACGCATGGTCCTCCCTTGTGTACTGTTCTTGGCCCCCACCGAACGACAGACCATCGTTTGTATTCCGGTGCGCCGGTCCAAACGCTGAGTTGGCAGAAGATGCCTGCGCATATGGGTTCTCGGGCGTCAAACCACCTCCCGCAACATCAGGTGTGCCTGCTCCATTTGCTGCGTAGGGCCTCCGGTGACCGAGTAGTTCGTTCCGGTTGTCCACGTGAATGGCGATCTCGCGCTCTTTCTTTAGTTCATCATACTGCGCTCTGTAGCTGATCAGGTCAGATCTGAAGTTCTTGAGACGCTCAGCAGCCTTGTCTTTCTTTTCTGTGTTCAGCTCGTTGCGGGACAGATTCTCGTAATCGGTTAGGGTGCGCTGGAGGTTCTGTAATGAGGTCGAGATCTGGCCTTGGAGTGCTGCGCCTGCGGTCTGGGGGGACTGGGAGAATGCGTCGAGATCTTTGCGCAGGGAGGTCGATTGCTTGAGGGCTGAGTTGAAGAGTACGTTCTGTGGTGGATGTTAGATTGCATTGCTGGGCTCGCGGGCTGAGACCTACCATGGTTGCAACATGAGGAGGAAGGTTTTGCCTATGTCAGCGTCAAAGTTCGAAGGAGCAGCTCTCTTTGCACTAGGCGCTGCAGCACGTTCGTCGCTTGAGTTCAAAAATCACAATTCATGTTGAGGTCGGAGTTGCCAGGTGTCAGGTACACGAAATATGGTTCACATCAGCTCAATTTCTGAGAGTTGCCTGATCATGCTTGAGCACAGAAACTGTTACTGTGACAGTACTTATGCTGGCTCACCTTGACCATCATGCATATCTCTGCGGTAACTTACATTTGCATTGTTGTGACTGCTGCTGAAGTGACGCTGTGGCGATCGGAACAACTGCTGCTCAACATCATTCCGTGGTCACACTTTGCACCCAGAGCACACCTCGAGCGACACCAACTACAACTTTAAAGTGCAACGAGATCGAGTGCATGGCAGACCAGTGTACACTGTGAAGATTCATTTCTATCTGTTTCTGCTGCCGGCTTCAAACCTTTCTAACGACCCTCTAATAATGCTACTTTCTCATTCTACCAATATTTATCTAACCGGTAATCAATCTCATACTTGCTAACGCTCTGTCAAGGGAACGTGCTTGCATCTCGCGAGTTCTTTTAGCTTATAGGAAACGGCATGCCTACTGCCTGCCTCCTGACTGCCCGGCAGGAGTAGGGTCGGCTCGTTGAACGACACCGAATCGCTTCTGGCCAACGTCAAAGATCTGGTGTATGTCAGCCAGACCGTAAATGGTAACATGGAGATATGATACTTACCGCGTAGCAGCATATCAAAAACGTGTCACCGAGGATGTCGAATCCTAAGTCACCTACAGATGAACGTTAGCACACCATATACAGAATTCTTTGCAGAGTCTCAGCATTACTCACCCCGTGATTGGACAGCACCGAAAACCATGCCGGATCCGTCGCCAAGGTCAGCCCATCCAAGTTGCTCCTTCTCAATTGTGATCATGTTATCTCCAACGGCAACCTTGACGTCTGGTCGTTGGTCAATGTTCGTTGATGGGATGATCCAGCCACCGTAGCTGCGACTGTTTTGGGCACCATCGATGGCGCCGTAAAGAGCTTCGCAGTACTGGTCGCTCATCAACATCAGAGTGGTGCCAGTGTCAGCGATAGCCTTGTTTCCAGATTGTTCGACGGTCTTGCCATTGATCGAGCCCGATGCAGATGAAAACATCCAGAAGCCGTTCGAACTGTCAACTGAAGCCCAGCCGATGCTTTGACCAGAGGCTTTGACAACAGACTCGTCATAGTTGCCGAAGGTGTAGAACGATTTGCCTTGATCAGGGTCGCCTAGATCCTTGACAGATCCAAGATAGACGGACCAGATTGGGTTCGTGATGTCCTTTTGGGCAATCATGTTTTCAACTTCATATGGTTAGTTTCACTGCCATCTTTGGCACTGTTGTGACTTGCCTGGAGTTTTAACTGGCGTAGGCTTGACAGTGTTGATAGTGCCGAACGCCAGCCCAAGCAGACCGGAACTTTGCTCATCCTGGAAATTGCTTGAGATCTGTGTTGAGAGCTCGACAGCTTGATTCTCTATGGATATGTCGCCGATCTTCACTGTGTCTGTGCCAACGGAGCCGGAAGCACTAGACCCGTCACCATAGGTGATCTTCCAGCTGTCCCCTTGAGCATTCTTGAAGGTGGTGGACTTGTTGGGATCGAAGATGGCGATGCCCGTCTGGGTGCCAGCATTCTGATCAGATCTGCTAAGCTTGGTAGACCAAACCCAGAGATCTGAGGAGCCAGAGTCGAAATTCAGGTTGAGTGTCTGGGCCGGAGTACCGATTTGCACTGGGCAGGTGTAGAAAGCGTCATTCTGAATGTCGTTTGCTGTAACTGTGCCCTGGCTGCTGCCGTCATCCGCCAGTGTCATGAGCTTAGACCTACGGAACAGTCAGCTCGAACCCAAAGAACGGGACAACCAATGCATCACATGGTCCGACATTGAGCTTGATTGAGACCGCTTATCAAGGACACTTACTGAGCCTTATCCCATGAGTATTTGCTGGGTTGGGTAGCCTGGACTTTGTACTTGTTGAGAGCGTAAGCATACGACTTCAAGCCGTTGGCGACATATTTTTTATTAGGTTGAACTGCAATGCGTGTCATGGAGGACGTCATACTGGGTGAGTAGGGCGTTGTTTCGTCAGTTATATGCTGATTCTGAAGGCAGGGTCAACGAAGGAAGTAGTGTTAGTGGTCTATATGGAGGTGATGAATAGAGCAGGGCAGCCAGCATTTAAATACATTGAGCACACAGCAGGTCAAACAACCAGAGGGAAGGCACGCAGGCGTCGTCATCGTGGCCTTGCAGGGCAGGGCAGACCGCTCAGGAATGGCTCAACAGGTTGAGGACCGTTGGCCGTACCTTCCCCACGTACAAGCATGCAGCATAGAGTCAGTAGGTATCCAGCTCCTGAAACAAAGAACCTCTTGTCTCATGAGCAGGACCGATCCAATGATGGTGGGGATGGCAACTGCCGCAGGATAGGTCGGGCAGGTGGATGATCTGCAAGGCACTGGATACCGAATGGTGAGGCAACAAAGGAGCTCGTTACAAGCGTTACAAGCTTCTTAGTAGGAACTTAAGTTTGGTCAAGTGAGGTCCCGAATCCTGCTTTGAGAAGGTTAGCGCGCGAGTGACGTTGTGCTGAGCGACTCACGAGTTAGAGATGTCTTTGTTACCACTAGTTCGAGATACCGAAGAAGACGGATTGTTCCGACTGGAAGCAAAGTCACGCTGGTCACGACGTCCAACGCGAGCACTTCCAGGGCGCTGATGGAGTAGAGATCATCATGATACTTTTCGCATAATGAGACATGACCTGGACGACTGTACAAGGAAGCATCAAGAACGAGGCCTCTTATTGATGAGGTTCCAGCGACCATGACTTGTTCCGTGGCCTACAGGCACCAAAGGTCGACAAGGCTTATTGACACCCACTGCACTGTGTCATGATCTGTCCTTGCCGCCGTCTTGTTGGGTGGCAACTAGTCGTTAGTAAACAGAACCATGTCAAGACGAAGAGTTCTGGGGCATATGCCTACTGCGAGATGTGTGCGAAAGGGGTATCCTGTTTTCTTAATTCCGATGCTGGGTCGCTATCAGGTACTATTACACGCCTGCTCCGCACCCAAAGAGACCTTCTGAGGTGAGAGCGTTGAACATTCTAACGCCAAGAACACTGTCGTCGACCGTCTTATTTAGTAGGATACTTGTTCTCGACCAACCACCTGCACATTGTTAGCATCAAACCGCAAAAATCAGTCTCACACCTCAACTCACTTGCTAGCAAAGTAATCAGCGAGTCCGAGTGCGCCTAGACCGAGGGCCACCGTGCCAACAGTTTCTACATCAAGCTTGCCCTCCGAATGTCTCTGGTAAGCGCCGTAGCCAACTGCAGCAGCAGTCAAGCCCCAAAGCACATAGTTGCCGATGAACACTGGGTTGTCCTTGTTTTCATCGAACTTCCTGGCCTCCTTCTTGAGTTCTGCCTTTGCTTCTTTGCCCTTATGCGCTGCCTTCTTCTTCACCTCCTGGGCCTTGTCCTGAGCCTTGTCTTCGGCTCTCTTGGCCTCGATCTCCGTGTCCCGTTCTGCTTCCTGGGCCATGCGCTCGGCTTGAGTATCGGTTTTGACCTCCTGCTCTCGATAGTCCGACGTGACGGATTGCACGTGAGGAGAGTCAACGTCAATCAGGGATGCTTCAGACCCGTGCTCTTCGAGATGGGGGACTGGGTGCGCGCGCCTGAATAAATGGTTAGTGCTCATGGGTGGGGCCCTTTTCGAGATGGCCTACTTCTATATGTCTATGTTAGCTTCAGGTAGGCGAGGATCCATATCACTCACTTCTTCGTCCGACTGTTGTGGGCCAGAGGCGGCGACGGCAGCGTACGACATGCTGTTCAAACGATCGGAGGAGATGCAGAGAAGAGAATCTGCCTAGGGGTGGTCAAGGGACAGATAGGATCGTAAGTCGCGTGATAAACGGATCACGAAGAGGGTTCGGATGAAGTGTGTCGCTTGCACCTAACAGCTACTGCCAACTGGGATAGCTTGGTATGACGATCTGCACCGTCGCGTTTCACCAGCATGTGATAGTTTCCCAATTTAGGGGCGTCGCGTGCTGCTTCGCGTATGACGTTACAGTACGTCTCTTAGCCATCAATTTGAGCTTCGAACAACGACCTTTTGGGAAATTGTAACTTGAGGTGTCTGTAGAGGACGAGCTCATGCTATCCTCATAAATTAAGGGTAAATGCTGGTGTGACCTCGACGGGCTCGGTATGTTTGTAGTATACAGTGCTACAGCGCGGTGCGATCTACGTCTATAAGACTCCATGACTCTTGCGTCTAAGCAAGAGCACCTCGACCACCAACATTCGTAAGAGCCTTCTTCTGCTCATCGCTGACATTGATCCTCGGAAGCATTTTCATCGAGCTCGGCATCCTCTGATGGCCATTCGTTTCTCTTCCTTTCGCTGGCGGAGGCAGAAAACCAATTGCAGCAAGATAAGCCAGATACCCTCCAATTGTGTTCTTAGTCACACCACTTCCAGCACTAACATCCTCGCCCGTCCATTGTGCATCTTCATAGAGCGATGCTTCGGCATGGCTGTCGTCGAGCTCAGGTGCCAGAGTATTCGAAGGCAAATCATTGGCGACGAAGGTGAAGAGCGGCATGAGGGCAAAGTCCTCATGCGTTGCTACATAGTCTTCCAATGATGTCGCCCAAGGAACGTAATCAACGACTTTTGCGACGTAGCCGTATGTCTCCAGAGTCGCGAGGTACTGATTGAAACGCAGTCTGGGATGTCCAGTAATTTGCGCAACACAGACTCCTTCATCTGTAGCCGGATGAAAAGCGCAGGCCACCACTGTGCGTGCCACATGATCGACAGGAACCATATTTACAGTATTGTTGATGTTCGGTCTCGTGCCGAGCTGGACGCAGCCCTTGAGCATTCTGATCAAGAAGTCGTCCGTATTTGTGACACCCGTCTTTGAGTCTCCGAGCACGTAACCAGGCCTAATAACACAGCCGTGCAAACCGCGTCGACCACATTCTCGAGCTAGGTATTCGGCGACCCATTTGCTTTGGCCGTAGCCAGTACCTAGGCCTTTGCTGCTACCCATCATATCATCTTCTTCAGAGATACCTTCCTCGCCAGCTGCTATACGTTTACTCGACTCGAGGACGAAATAATCGTGGTCGAGGACACTAGTAGAGGAGACAAATGCGAATTGCTTGGGCTTCCCATCTGCACAAAGCTTCAAGGCATCGATTGTGCCAAGGACGTTCGGGCCTTTTAGCATCTCGTAAGTATTGATCCAATGAACTTGAGCACCATTGTGAATCACCACATCGGTAGAGTCCGCCAAAGTTTTCCATTGTTCTTCCGTGACGCCAAACTTGGATGGTCCAAGGCTGCCTGGGATGCATTCAATGCGGTTTTTCCAGTCGTTCTTCCATACGCCATACGCTTGGCATGTACGCTTGAGTCTGTCAAAGGCACCTTGAGTATCTCTTGCCCGAACAAGTGCGTAGATTTTCCTGACTTCCGGCTCCTTCCGACTTAGCAAATCTCGGAGTACGAAGCAGCCGAGGAAGCCAGTTGCACCAGTGAGGAAGACTGTTGGACTATCTGATCTGTCCCAACTGGCCTTCTTGAAGCTCTCCGGCAGCTCCTTGGCCAATACTTTCGCATCGTCAAAATACTCGACGTCCTGTTTCACTCCGTCCGTTTCAGCATCTCGTTTGGCATCGTCTGGATGATGTCCGTCGAGCGAGTCTGCCGACCGTCTCCGATCAATGGTCGCTGCCATGTCTCTGAGTGTTGGCCTCTTGTATAGCTCACTGATTGGCAGATCTACTCCTAGTCTTCTCCTGATCTGGTATGCAAGCTGTTGAGCTTTCATACTGTCGCCACCAAGATCGAAGAAAGACTCGGAAGGCTTGATGGTCTTAGCAATTACACCGTGCACGAGCTGACCCCAAACCGATGCAAGCTGCGTTTCTGCCTCAGACAAAGGTTGAAGCATAGAGGACTTGCGCCGCCTGGAAGCCGATAACATAGCCGTGTCTGGGAAGGGTAGTTTAGGCTTGTCGACCTTACCGTTGGGGTTCAGCGGCATGGCTCGCATGGGAACGATGAGTGTTGGCACGGCATAGACTGGCAGCTTCGTTCTGAGATACTCCTGGACAGCCGCTTGCAGTAGTCTAAACCGCTCGAAGCGACCGGCAAGCGAGCCATCATCTTGCTCATCAGGTAACCCTCGTTCATCCATGAATTTCTTCCACGCCAGGGTTTGAGGTACGACATAGCTGACCAAAGTCTGTTCCTCGAACTTATCTCTTCGAACAAGCGTGATATTCTCCCTAACCAAGGGGTGCTGTGACAAGTGCGTGTCGATCTCTCCAAGCTCTATCCTGAAGCCTCGAATCTTGACTTGATCATCTGCTCGGCCAGAGCACTCAACATCTCCAGAAGCAGTGTATCTGCCAAGATCGCCGCTTCTGTACAGTCTATCTCGTGGACCCTGGTAAAATTGTGCCCAGGGCTGATCTTTCAGATTCTCGAGACGCTTCCTATCGCTCTGAAGACCTGCTTCACGGCCAGGGAACCAGTTGTCCACAAATTTCGTCTTAGTCAATTCCGGATTACCAAGGTAACCTTCCGCTAGACCACTGGCTCTCACGTAGATCTCGCCTATCTCACCGACTGCACACGTCTTGGTGCGGTCGAATCTGTTGACTACCAGAAGCTGTACATTGTACATACCTCGGCCTGCAGGAATGACATCTTTCATACCATCAAGATACCCTTCTCTAGTATTTCGACTTGGGATTTCGTAATAGCTGACTGCTCGTTGCGTTTCTGTTGTGCCATACATATTGACAATTGCCACATTTGGCGCCAAATTCTGCAGCGAACGACAGTCACGCTTGATCAGTATATCTCCTACAAAGAATGCGTGGTGCAACTTGTCAAAAGTGGCTGTAGCGCCACCAACCAGGATTTGTCCCATGGCAGGTGTCAAATGGGTTACTGTTGCTCCATGGTCTTTCATCCATTCTGCCAAACGCTCGTTCTGGATATCGTTCTTCGAGGGGACGAGTAGCTGAGCGCCGAGGAACAGCGGTGTGAACATGTCCCGTTGGATAGGATCATGGGCAATCCCACTCAGCATGGTAAACCTGTCGTTCTCTGACAACTTGAATGTTTTCGCCATCCAGTCGAAGTAGAAAGCGAGCGAATAGTGCCTTCCGCTCACACCTTTTGGCTTGCCCTCGGATCCTGAAGTGAAGGAAAGTGTAGGTCTTGAGTCTGGTCCGACCACGACACCGGGGCTCTTGCTCTTCCGCGATTTCGCGCTCTCGAAGATTTCTTTGCCGTTGCTGTCTCCTCCAGTCAGAGTGCCATTATCTTGTAGACGTAGAGCTGGGACTTCGGTTCGTAAGTCAAGATTGTCCTTGATATAAGTGCGGACCTTGTTATCGAGAGCACCGGCTTCTTGTGTTGCTTTGTCGATGACGACCAGTGCTCGTGGCTTGGAAACTTCAAGGTAGATGTTCTGTCGGTCGGGCGGATAGGCTGGATCTAGCACGGAAAAGGTGCCACCCGCCTTGAGAGTGCCCATGACTGCCACGACAAGGTCGACACCACGGTAAGAGTAGATCATCACCACATCTCCTCGCTCCAGGCCAGCATCGACAAGATGATGTGCTAGGATATTCGAGGCTTCATGTATTTGCTGATAGGTGAATTTGCGCTCTGGGCTGTCCTCATTCTTGGTCTCGACGACGCAGAGACGGTCGGGATGTCTTTCAGCATTGGCGGAAAAGATGTCATGGATGGCGCCTCGAAAGGATGACCACTCAAGGTCGGTAGTAGGATCTGGTAATAGCTCCTTCTGTTGAGGGGTAATGAACTCGATACCGCCGACAGGCATGTTAGGGTCTTCAGCAGCATTTTCTAGGAACTGCACGACCTGTGCTAAGATGCCAGATATTCTGTTGCTCGAGAAAAGACGCTGATTGTACCGCGCTGTCAGCTGTAGCGAACCATCGCTTGAGCATTTATAGTCTAGCAAGAAGTCAACATTGTCAATCGTATCATAAGCTGAACTGCCTAGAGCGGATGAGTTGTAGGCTGCGAAGCGATACAGGACGGACGTATTGATCTTGTTCCGGAGCTCGGTTAGATCGACAGGGTGGTTCTTGGCTTCACTAACAGCTCCCTTGACTCTTTCGAAAAGCTTCTCGAAGCTTTCTGATGTTGTCAAAGACAATCTGATCACAGTCGCTGGACCATCTGGGCCGAGATTTGTCCCTAGCGATATATCTTCGTCGCCAGTGAGCCGACCAACGAGGACGATGACGGTAGACAACAGCAACAAATCTGTATCGCGGGATTGCGAGAGCTTTGCGAGACCAGCAGGCTGTGCGGTCCAGGTCTCAAGAGCTTCAATAGGACGTTTAGGAGCATTCTCCTGCGAGGTTTCAGGATAGTCTCTGGTCAAAGGAGACACTGTAGGACTGGCAAGCTTCTCAGTCCACCAATCCAGGTTTGAGGTTGACATCTTGGAGAGGGCATCAAAGAGAGGCGTACGAGTTATACCCAGACCAGGCCCAACAAGGACGCTTGAGCATCGGGCTTCCGTGACTCAATTGACCTCACCGTCGCTGGCTATCAAATTCTCCATAAGATAATTTTCTGGATCCGAGCTCCGAAGTCGCAATGTCTGATTGGTCCCCTGCGGCTGCGCGTCTTGACGCTACGCACGCCACACCCGTAGAGTAAAGTTAGGGCAGTGGATAGAGGACAGGGCTGGCACGTCAAGTACCGGCGCAGCGCTCAGTGCTCACGATGGCCGTCACTGTTCAGGTTTCACGCCGTCAACACAAGGGAAGGACGACCATCTCACATCAACTCTAACAATGGTAGTCATGGTTTGAAGCGTTCTTGGTCGGAGCATTCGCTCATTTGCTCATTCTATCGTGCTACTGCTACACTTTTTGGACTTTTGCCATGGCGCCAACCAACTTTCGCACGCTCCTTATTGTCGCTGCGGCAGCACTCACGGCGCTTTTCATCCTTTCGTCGTCGACTCGGCATGTCGCATCAAACGCAGCTCATGCGGCATCGATACCCTCGATACCCTCAATACCCTCAATACCGTCGCTTGACCTCAACGTCCCCTCGACATTCCACTGGCGCACTTCGGCGCACAAGCCACCGGTGCAGAAGAATAGCACGAGTGGAGAGGCATCCTGGTACTCGGACTGGCGATGGCTCAACCCTTTCTCCTCATCACTGACGCTCGAAGAGGAGCGCATCGTCCTCCCGCCACTGCCTGAGAGACCATACATCTACACCTATCTGGACACCACCGTAAAGCGGGACAAGCAGACCCAGGAGGTGGACAAGGAGATCATAGCCACATGGCGGAGAGCCTGGTGGGCAAAAGGCTTCAGGCCTGTTGTTCTGACTCAGGCCGAGGCCATGGCACACCCGCTGTACCCCAGCCTGAAACCAAAAGGCATGCCGCATGCCCTTGAGGTCGAATTCAGCAGATGGCTTGCATGGAGTCACATGGGCACTGGTCTGCTAGCCGACCTCTATTGCCTACCTATGGGAGCATATGACGATGCCTTATTGATACATCTCAGAAGGGGCCAGTTCGCCCAGCTGACTCGCTTTGACGGCATCGGAAGTGGCCTATTTGCCGGAGAAAAGTCGCACATCGATTCCGCTGTACAAGATGCCTTGAATGATGCCAGACTAAGCTCTTTCAACTCCATTACAGACGCTGTCAAAAGCAGTCTCTTCCGCGTCGAACAGCCTACCTCCATCGCCTACTACGATTCAGGCACGCTTCAAAAGCGCTACTCGGCCATCGCGGATGCTATACTTGAAGATCCCGTCAAGGGACGTCGCCATCTCAACAAGCTCATGATCTCTCACCTCCACATTGTCTGGCAGAATACGTTCAGCAGTGGCATTGAAGTGCTCAAGCCGCTGCCTGCGCACACCACCGCTCTAGTGGAACCATCCTTACACCTAGCTCAGCTTCTGGCCGAATGCCCTGAGACCCTCCTGCCCTCGTCGTGTCCGCCAAACAACCCGAAGTGCACTCCATGTGTTGGCTCGAAGATGCGGATAACCCATCCAGAAGCATTCAGGAATGCGTCCAGCTTGTATACCATCGCAACTGTCCCACACCCTTACACCATGATCACTCTCAACAACCAGACTAGCGATGTCACCATCAAGCACATTCGCCGAAACACCGACCGCGATCGGTGGATACACAGTGTGACCCGTGACGTGCTGGGAGACGGTCGAGGTGCGCCAAGCAGAGTCGTTGCGCTGAAGGACGCAGTAGCATCCGAGTTTGGCAGGGCAAGATCCCTCTGGTTCACAGTCGAGCACTTCCCGCCCAACATCGCTGTTGATATCACAGCTGACAGGGTGCCCACCAATGACGTCGAAGAACGACCTGTGGACAAGACACCATTTCCCGAAAACTGGCTAGAAGACATCGACTGGCACTTTGGCTTCCTGATCCCAAGAACCACGGTCTCCCACGGCGAATCAATGAATCCGGTGCCATTACCAGAACGCTGGTCAAAAGGTCAACAAGGTGTTCCAGCGGACAAGAAAAAGTCCTACGATCCTGCAGATCCGACAGAGAATCAGCAGAAAGTCGAAGCACAGCTGTTGAAGAAAGCCCGTGACGCAATCAATAGTAAGGACAAGCAACTCCGGCTGATGCGCGACGTCGCCGAGAAGTGGAATTTGGCCGATCTGGAGGCATGGAGGTTTGTAAGAGCATTCAGAGCGCAGAGTGTTATGGAGAGGGATGTATTTGAAGAGGAGGAGTCGGCATACGCGGGCACGAATGGTGCTAGGAAGGGCAGGTGGTGGTGAAGCTATCCTTGGCACGGTAGTAGGCGTTTGGCTATGCAGATAGTTTGGCATTTGGTTAGGTGTTGGTTTATAGATACCCAGGATATGTACAAAATCTGTACCATGTATGATGATATGACACGCTTCGATAGACTTCTAAATCATCACCTTGCCGAGAGATGTCTGGTTATACCGATGGTGACAGTGAAGTTACTGGTAACGATGCTGGTCTCCTGGTGGAGCGATCATTGTTTACGCTTGACTATTCAAATTTATTCAATTGCAGTACTCACTCACGCCTCATGGTTGGCCGCTCAAGGACTGCGAGTTGCGCTGAAGACGAATCTAAAACAACTCGCGTTATCCTCAGCTTAGCATGTCATAACAGACTTCACCACGATACGCAAGCAAGCAGCAGGCCGAGCATCAACACGTCGCTCTTCACGACAAGCTGCAGATCCGGCTAAGGTTAGTCTTACAACGGAATCAGCCCCTTTCTGGCGTATCGTATGCTAGACACAACACGGCGACTGCAGTCCAGTAGCAACACACGGGCACTACGAAACGGCAGCAGGACTATACTAGTCCTTTGCCGTATCTGTATTCTTTGTACAGGACGTCGAAGTGGAAAGCGATGCTCCCGCCGCCCCCATCATCGACTCTCGAAGCCAACCCCCACTTCGCGACTCTCTACAAGCGTCTAACAGAAGACATCCTCGCCCCTGATGGCTCGACACTGTCAAAAGTCAAGCAGTACGATGTAGTCAGCGCCCAACTCAGCGAAGCACGACAAGCAGTGGCTAGAGATGGAATCCTCCTCCGCGCACTAGAGGAGATAGCCCTGACAGGCAACAGCAACGCTGACCCAGAAAGCAGACTGTCACGGCCGACTAGTGCCAATACCTCACGTGCACGAGCGAGGCAGGAGCACGAGCACGATGCATTTGATCTGCCGCCAGAGCTCAGAGAGCTAGTCTACAACGTCACGGCGTACCTCTCTGCCTCGCTTGACCCCTTCACGGGCCAGACCCTACCAGCAGACACAGACGACCTGATGGCGGACGAACTCTTGACGTTCCAACAGCACTTACCAATAATATCGAAAGCACTGTCCACCCACCTAACAGACACGGAATCCTCCCTAGCAGCCTTGGCCACAGCCAGCTTTCTTGACTCCCATCCTGGCCCCAGCAGCTCCCACCCGCTCCCTCCCACACACTACAAACCCCCTTCCTCCTTATCCGCCATACTCTCCGCTTCTCACAGCCCCAACCCAGCACACCACTCGCAGTCCCACTCGAGCGCCACCTTCACCCACCCACTAAAATCCACAACCGCAACCCTCACAACCCTCCTAACCGCCCACACCTCCACCCTCCAATCCGCCATCCGCACCCTCGAACTCACAACCCACGGCACCACATCCCGCCACACCGCCAGTCGCGCCACCTACCTCGCCTCCGTGTCCCGCGGCATAGAACTCAAGGCGCGCATAATGCGTCTGGAATACGAGAAAGCGCTGTATAGAGACGAAACTGTGACGGGGCGCTTAGAGAGGGAGGGCGATGCGTTGGGTGTTGAGGAGCGGAGGTTGGCGAGAAGAGAGAGGGTGTTGAGGGCGTTGTTGGGGGAGTATGAGAGGGAGGGGGGCCGGGCGGCGGGCAGGATAGGTAGTGATGGGGCGTGGAGAGGAGCGAAGGAGGAGGGGACGGGTGAAGACGTGTTTAGGGCGTTGGGCGAGCGCTATGCGGAAGTTGAGAAGGAGTTGGAAGAGGTCGGGAGAGATATCGAGCGGCTGGAGACCAAGGTTTGGAGGGAACGATGACACGTCAAACTGACAAGCAAAGCAGAGTTGGAGGCAGAAGACAACGCATCGCCCATGTTGAGGCTGGAGACTCTAGCATTTCGTCGGGTAGAGGCAACAAGCTTGTCACGATTTGACGGTTGGGGTGCTGGCAACCCGCGCGTGTCCAAGAACTCTTTCAGGTCAGAGTCGGACCAGGAGCCGATGGCTGCGTTGAAGGCATCATCGGCTTTCATGGACGCATCATCGGTCTCCTTAACTGACAAGCAAGATCAGAGTAGATGTTCAAAAGGTATCTGCATTGCCGAACAATAGTGTGGGGTATCTAGGACAGAAGCACAAAGACCATCACTTCCTTGAGCTGCCAACGAACCTCGACAGTGCTGGCCCAAGCTCCATCTTCTCGCCTGTAATTCTCTCTTTCTCCCGTTCAGCCTTCTCATGTCTCATTTGTTCCATTCTTACTCGTTTCTCATCAACAATATTCTTGCCACCCTTCTTTCTTAGATGGCGTCTCAAAGCACTGTTCTTGCCTCGACCCCTGTTCCGTTCCTTGAGCTTAGCAAGTTTCTCTTCCTCCCGACTGGGTGCATCCAGATCTTTTTCTCGTGCTCGCTCTTCTGCAGAGCGGATGTCTAGTGCTCCGATGAAGTTCGGATCCAGGGCTATAGTCTCGGGTTGTAACTTGGTAAGGAGAGACTTGACTTCTGCTTCGCGGCGCTGGACACGTGTCTCATACGGATTGAGTTCGAGAGCGTCATAGTTAGGTTCGCCGGCGCCTGGTACGACAAGCGATGTAAAGCCTGAGGCATGCGAGACTCCAAGGATATCATCGAAGGGGCAGAAAGATATTGTACTGGGCTTTGTTTGAGCACCCAAGGGCGAATGGTAGTTCAGGTAAGGAGACTGGACTTTTCCGGGCTCATTGGAGCTGCCAGTGGTGAACAAGTCTTTCCAGATAGTAACAGCTGTGTTCGTCACTATTGCTGCAAGGCCTCGATCAGATACAGTTATGCTTGTTGCAGGCTGACGGGTGCTGTAGCTGTGGACTTCTTTCAGAGCTCGGACATCCCAAAGCTTGAGTCTCGAGTCCTGGCCGCCAGTGAGCATGTAATGGCCAGACCTGTCGACAGCGATGGACCGGACGGCACCGACATTGGCTTGTATCTTGACAAGAGCATCAGTGCTGTTGGGTGACCACAAGGATACAGTGCCGTTCTGATGACCGACATGCAGGATAGCGTTGTAGGGATTCTGTGCCAGTGCAGTGGGTGGACCTTTTCTCGTAGGATGCTCTGCAACAATCTGACCGGTCGAAGTGTCTGTGTACCTGAGAAAGCCGGAGTTCTCGACGCCTGCCAGCAGGAAATGGTAAGGCAGAAACTCCAGGTGAGAGGTTTCAACGTACTTTCGTAGCACGTGGATCTCAACTCCTGCAGCATCGTAGATATAGACATGTTTCTTCTGAGCGACGGCAAAGTATTGGTCGTTGTGTAACCACTTTGCGTCTCGTACAGTTTCGTTGAGATTTAGCTCGCAACCTGGCTTCCCACTCCGCCAGTCACAGGTTGCAATGTGTCCCTTCTGACCGGCAAGTAACAGTTGCTTGCCATTCCGCGTATAATTTGCAGTATATGGACCAAGATCAAGTTTCAGTTCAAAGGACTTTTTGGCTTGTTGAACTCCAACAGCTTCCGTGATATCATCTTGCCGTACTTTGTAGGTCCGCTCGAGCTCTGATTCCGGCTGCAAGAAACCTTCTTGATTCTCGAGAAGTATCTCAGCATCTTTAGCACCCAGGATGGCGTCCTGATATTTGTTTTCAATACCGCGGAGGCGGGATTTCAGCTTCTTGTCCTTGACCTGATTCAATCTGACTGGCCTGCCCCGCCCATATTTCTTTCTCGCTTCGGCCAGTTGCAGCTGTTTCTCCTTGGCTCCTGAGCTCAATAAGGCGGTTGGTTTCCTCTTGGTAGGTGGATGCAGGTTGCGGATGCTGAGGTTGCCTTCGGCGTTTTCGACGAGTCGTTCCATTGTTAGGATAGTTGAGGTTGTGGATCTTTGTTGATATAAGAGCAAGACCCGCAAGAATTCCCACTGGGAAGGAGCAGACCCAGAGGATTGCGATCAGAAGGGCGTCGGCTATAGTTGTTCCAGGACAGAGGGCCACTCCTACGGGTGGTAGGATAATGGTCAGCAAGACGATACTAGCTGTCTCGTACTATGGGACGACGACAGGCATCGTAGTGCGAAGGCTTGCTAGTTCTCCCAGTAATCTCTATTTAGGCAGAGTAACGATGGTGTTTGAATGCTAAGATGTATGGATAGAGCAGGGTGTACACAGATATGGATGTACGATATGGGTATGGAGGATTCGAGAGAGGAGACTGCAGCGGTAAGCAGTTTGATGCTGGTTTGGTGTTTCTGGGCAGGTACAATAAGGTAGGATGCGAACTGAAGCACTGGTGAGTAGTTGCGACCAGGCGCATCGCAACTGCTCAAAAAATAATCTGGAAACTCAAGATCCGGAAGCTTATCTCTTATCGCCGACTAGGGTAGCGCCTCAAGCCCATTCAGGCAAAGCTTACTGGTCGCCCTCATGCCTAACACGCTGTGAGTGGGCTCTGATTGGCAAGGGCAAGCGGCGAACTTCAGGCACGAAATAATTTGGACAGCCCACGCTCGATTTTGCATACTCAATATGCTGCCATTCAGATTCAAGGCTGGTGGCTCTGGAAACAACAACAACGGCAACATGTCCATATCTGCGCAGCCCGCGCATCACCACCGTAGCACTACAAAACAAGACCACAAGCCATTCAAATCGAAGCATGCCACTAAGAGCGCCATAAAAGACGCCAACAAAGGAAAGGTCGAGCGGGAAGATCGAGGCAAGAGGAGGACACCACATCAGCAGGTCATGTCCAAGCTGGTGAGGAAGAACCAGGCAAAGCAGGCTCGTATACAGCACAAAGTCAAGAGAGAGCAGGATGTCGACATTTTCAAGGGTGCCGACGGTGCTCCTAAGCATGTCGCTGTTGTGCCACTGTCGAAAGAGGTCGACGTGGGAAGAGCAGTTAACGAGATCAATGCTGGTGTCGATATTGAGCCCAGTCTGCAAGAACATGGAACCATCAAAGTTCGAGTCGATCGATATGGCAGAAATGTACTCTTCATGCCCGCCACAACTGACATGGTGAATGCTATGGATGTTTGCAAGCTCGCCGATGTGGTCGTATTCGTGCTTTCCGCCGCTGTGGATATCGAAGACGAGGCACATGCATTGCTCAAAGTCATTGAAGGACAGGGTGTGACAAACGCTCTGTTCGTGGTGCAGGATGCGAAGGCTCACCTACCAGACAACAAGCTGAGCAAGAGACTTGCTGAGCTGAAGACCCAGGCTGGCCATTACTTTCCCAACCCTGACAAGATGGCTGTACTGGACAACAAAAACGACTGTGCCTTGCTTCTACGAAAGATCTGCACATCGAGCACTAAAGGCATAAGATGGAGAGATGCAAGGAGCTGGATGCTGGTGGAAGAAACGAACTGGCTACCCTCAACACAAGCAGACGCATCGAACGTGGTACTGAGCGGCATCATCCGCGGGAAGAGTCTGAACCCCGACAGGTTAGTCCATGTCCCTGGCTGGGGCGAATATCAGATCGAGCGCATCACCCATATACCTTCGATACCGCTGAAGAGGAAAGCCGATGAGATGACCATGGACGAAGACCGGAAGGACGCTGTCCCTACCGCGGAACAAGATGATCTAGCCGAGCTAGCCCCGGAACAGGCTGAGATGACTGATGCTGCAAGCACACTCGCTCGCCCTGAGCAGAAAGGCGTCTTGCTAGACGACCACCACTACTTTTCCGATGACAATTCTCACATTCCTGATAGGCCAACAAAACTCCCCGTAGGCACCTCAGACTATCAGGCAGCATGGTATCTTGAAGACGTCTCAGACTCTGAAGACGATCTCATGGACGAGGACATACCAACTACAGAACAGCCCAATCACGACGCTGCCCCCCTCAGACCCGAAGACGGTGCCTTTCCTGCACGCGACGATGCTATGACAGACGTTCCAGCTACAGAGTATCCTGAATCAGAAATGCATGTCGATGCAGATGACGCAGAGGAGGCCCGACAATTAGCAGAGTTCCGAGAAAGCCGCAAGAAGAAAGAAGCAGAAGAAGACCTCGAGTTTCCAGACGAGATCGAACTTCATCCTGACGTCCTAGCTCGCGAGCGGCTAGCCAAGTATCGCGGGTTGAAGAGCTTACGAACATCAGAGTGGAATACAGAAGAAGATCGTCCCTACGAGCCATCTGAGTACAGTCGTCTTCTTCAAATTCCAGATTACAAGAAGTCATACAGCAGCGCAGTCAAGGAATCCTTGGCAGGGGGTATACCATCCGGAACTCGCGTTGCGATCGAACTGCGAAGCGTACCACTCACACTGCAAGCCAGCACGCAACCCACATCAATGTTCAGCCTATTACGCCACGAACACAAACAAACAGTCGTAAACCTCAACCTCACCCTAGATTCCGATCTCACCGAACCAATAAAAGCAAAAGAGGAACTCGTCGTTCAGATCGGCCACCGCCGCCTAGCCGTCAACCCAATCTTCAGCGCAGGAGGCGTAACACCCAACAACGTGCACAAATCTGACCGCTTCCTCCACCCCGGTCGTACAGCCGTAGCAACATTCATCGGCCCACTAACATGGGGCAGCATCCCCTGCCTCGTCTTCAAACAGAACCCCGAAACACAAACTATAGATCTCATTGGCACAGCAACCACCCTCCCACCATCAAGTAGCAGAATCATCACCAAACGTATCATCCTGACAGGCCACCCGTACAAGATCCACAAGAAGCTAGTGACGATCCGCTACATGTTCTTCAACCGCGAGGATGTAGAGTGGTTCAAGGCTCTTCCCTTGTGGACGAAGAGGGGGAGACAGGGCTTCATCAAGGAGCCACTCGGTACGCACGGCTACCTCAAAGCTACGTTTGACGGCGCCGGCAAAGTCAATGGGATGGACGCTGTGGGCGTGAGCCTGTACAAGAGGGTGTGGCCGCGCATGTCGAGGCGGGTAAATTGAGGTTCGCTCGTGCACTCTGCAGGCAGTTCAACTGCGAGGTCTGATGCACAATGAACGATAACGAGGGAACGAACGATACGATGAGAAGAGCGAAAAAGGGGAACAACTTCCATAGAACAACGACAGCGAAAATGACACGTCTCTCGTACAATTCAATCGGATTACTGTATATCTACTTACTGACTATAACTTTGCGCACAATCCTTCCCTTCCCATCCACTTCCCTCTCTTCTGCCATCCACATCGAGCTGACAAAACACGACAGCCACGTGGTCCGAGCGCCGAATCCGCTCGGCACGCACGATCAAGAACGAATAGACATTGCACGCCGCGTATTACGGCCTGCACCCGGTAGCAGCGCAGCGCAACGACCCCTCGTAGATCTGACTTGTCGATGGGCCAAGAACGAAAGCTTCTGCAGCAAACAAAGAACTCATATTGTATCATAATATACTATCTCAGCAGTGACTCTATACTACAGTAGTATAGGCAGAAAACGTCCTCGACAGCTATCCTGAACACCGCCGCATGCAAACGTAGTACCGTACCATAACGCATAAAACATGGACCACAAGCTGTTTTTTGCTTTTCCAATATCTCGCTATGCAGATGCACTCATAACCTCGTGACACATGCTGTTGCTTTTTGAATCGTGACTGTATATTAGTTACTTCGCGGGAGTATGCGTCGTTCTCTCGTCGTATGATGACTACATCCCTTTCACTTCCGCTTGATGTCGAGTACATGGCCACATGCCAGCCGGGGTGGCGACGACCCGCTCACCTGTTCTTCGACTTCTTTTTGGCAGGCGGTTCTGGCTCGTCATCGAGGATGTTGTCCTCATCCTCGGCCTCAGAGACCTCACCGTCGTTGATGAAGTCGTCCATTTCTGAGTCCTCTTCATCGTCATCGTCATCTTCGGTCTCTTCACTGCCAGTCTCATCGGTGTCTTTGCCGGACACCTCGGCCTCATCGTCCATGATACCGTTGGGCTGGTTGATGTGAAGCACGTCCTGATCCGATTCGCCCTCCTCATCCTCGTCAGTATGGTAGTCTCCATTGACTAACGGCATGTCCTCATCCTCGCTCGATTCAGGTCCCGCGACGAGGTCGTCGAGGTCTTTCTTAGCACGAGACGGCCCTGTCTTCGACTTGGATCGAGCTGGTGCATCCATATCTTCGTCACTGGACCAGTTGCCGTCTCCACCCTCAATGTAAATTGTGCCCGGCGTGTCTTCTGTGCCCCTTCGGTGCGCAGTCGCCTGAGCTCGAAAGTTCTGCTGCGCAGCCATCATGTCGAGCTTGCCTCTCAGGAGGAGGATGCTGGGCAGGATCTTCGACCGCTCGTTGAGCACTTGATACAGCGTTCTGAGTTTTGATGCCACTCCTGCCTGGCTTGCGATTGCGCCGCCGTGGGCAATCATCGCTGACTGGACCCAGGTCAAGAGATGACCGTACCGACCAGGGCGATCTGCTAACCTCTCTGCTAGCTTCGTAAGCAGATTCGCTGCTAGTGACGAGTCAAGCCGTAGAATCGTGTTCTGGATGATCTTCTCGTCGGTCACGTGCAGACATGTCTCGAGCAGGCTCTGATCGTTCGTCCGAAGCGACTGTGTCAGGACTGTTCCGAGAGACATGCCAGATGGCAGCATGGCGCCTTTCGACTCAGGCAGTTGCACGAGAGCATTTTTGTCGGTGGGCAAGGCATCCATGATGGAGATAGTTTCAGGGTGTCGAGCCGCGAGCAAGTCCCCAAACGAAGGCTCCCCAGCTTCTTCGTCGGCGGCCTCCGACTCCTCACCTGCATCCTGCATCTCTTCATCGCTCTCGTCGGCGGACTCAGCTTCCAAGTCCTCATCCTTGACTATCTCTTGCTCGTCTTCAGATTGCTCCTCCTCACCAGCCTCACTCTCAATCTCCATTGGTGCCGCTTGCGAGCCTGGTTCTGCCAGGCCATTGACGACCACGGTCCGAGCTTCATTGACATGAGTTTGGCCCATGTCTTTCGCTCCAGTCATCGTCGCTGTGTTAAGAGTTGAGGTGGTCTTTGCGCGTTGCACTTCTTTGATGCCTTCGAAGAGGAGTTCGCCGGAGCCTTCGTCTTGCCACCTGACTTTCTGGAAGACTGGCTCGATGCCACCTTCGATGGAAACAACGACGATGTTCGGGCCGTCGAAGAAAGCAGCATACACGGGTACATGCTTCTTCGCGTGATCAGCGCTGACGAGTTTAAGCGAAGCATCGGCTCTTCTGGTCAAGAGCTTGCGCTGTGCTTTCATGTCACCATTCACAGCCTGTGGTAGTGAAAAGGGCTTTGAGAAGATCTCGACGTTCCCGTCGCGGGTTACTGCTACCAGTATCTGGTCCTCGGCAGCCACGGGTTGGCTTACTTCAAAGCGCTCGACATCACCAGCACTGTTCAAGGTGCGGACGATCTTCTTTTTGGATATATCATACAAATGTAGACCTCGGTGGTCATCCGCTGCAAGAAACAAATCTTGATCACTCGATTTGCTTGGACTAGATCGTATGAGAGTGTGTACAGGATGCTTAAAAGCATCAAAGGAATCTATCCTGAAATCGTCTTTCGACTCGATATTGATCGTATATGGTGTGCTAGAGGCGCAAAGTATCTGCGGTAGTGACCTTGAGGGCGAGGAAAGTGTCTGGATTGAGGAGTCTGTCAAAGCTATCGTCCTAGAACAGGTCAGTTAGTGTCTTTCAACAGCGTATCAAAGCAAACACAAACTTTATCGCTTGATCGGTGTCAAGATCCCATTGTATAAGCTTGCCATCACCACCTATGCTCCACGCCTCCAGATTGTCTGCTGGTAGGAACTTAAAATCGCTGACACCTCGGTCGTGTCCATCTTTCAATGTACTGACCACTTTCCCTTCCGAGGGCGAGAACATGCAGATCTCTGATTTTGAGGTTCCATATGCCACGACCACGTCTTCATGGCTGTCGTGCATCCGCTTGCGCTTCTTTTTGGACGAAGCTCTCTGTTCTCGATACGACGGACCATACTGTCCCCATGCAAGACATGTTATGTTGGTGCCTGCTGGCACCGAGTGCTGCTGCTTCAGTCTGCCATTGGAGGTATCGTGTATGCGCAATTGCTGCGACTCGAAAGACTGGATGACAGAAGCAAAGAGGTGTAGTTGAAGCGCAGATGGCGCAAAGGCTGATTTAAGCAGTGAAGACTTGTTCGAGCTCGTTGTCGTTGGCGTCTTGGTCAGTGCGGAGGAGGAAATTTTGGGTGCGGCAGCAGCGCTCGACTTCTTGCCCATTTTGAAGCTGTGCGACAGGAAGGTGTTCAGATGGTTTGGAGACTATGCGATCTACGACCATGCATCACATGTCCAATACTGCTTTCAAACGTCGAAACTCGCAACAGACAGTATGTAGAAGTCAACGTTACGACCGAGCATTACCATTGCCATGTCTTCGAAACTTTTTTGCTGGCTGCACTCCAGCGCTGCACAGAAGTAAGCTAGGCCAATCTCGTGCTAGGGGACTCGGATATCGTAGGCATGTATGCCCCACAACTCAGCACTCCGGCAGTACCACTTCATGTACTTGCACTGTTCCCGACTAAAAGAGGCTCACTATTTTCCAGGTGATTTTCACAACCCTCGACCGGAGACTACTTGTAGCAATGGCATTTATTTGTTAACAAATCTCTGTCCTGCAGGTAACTTCCCTGGTTTATCCCGAATGTCTCATGATTACACAACCGGCTGTTCAGCGATGCGAGATGTGTTTCTGCTACATCACCAACAAATGCGCAATATGTCCACAGCATTTCGAGCAGTTGGTCGTGGGAAACATGCCTTGAGGTGATGACCAAAAACTGCTCTATTGCGAGCTGCTGCCAATCTCGGCTTGACCAGAGCCTACGGCTACCTGCATCGAGACACGGATGGTACGACTACGCTTTGCTTGCGGGTTCACAGCTTCAGCCACGCTTGGTCATGTACACGATGAACGCCATAAGCACAATAATGACGAAAGGGCAAGCCACGTGAGGCCGCAGATCCAGTATCGGAACTGGGCGGAAACACCAGTGCTGAGAAGCGACTTACTGATGAAGCTGAGCAACACGAACCGCCCGAGCGAATCAGAAAAGTGACCGACCAATCTGGCGGATGAGCGCGCATTTGGAGGGCGGACATGGTAGGTGTGGCTGGTGTCAGAGGGTATGTCAAGAACGCGTGGCAGTCGCAAGCGAAAGGAAATAGGGGAGGCGACCTGAGTGTTCAAGGCAGCTACGTTTTGGCTCTGGGAATAATAATTTTTGCATGTCCTGGTTAAGTGGGTACAAGTGGATCCGTACTAACGTTGCCAGGAAAGGATTGGCTCGCTACTGCCCACATTGATCTTTGAGGTCCTCTGGGCCACCTCTCTGCATGTAAAGCTTTAAAGGACGAAGTGCCCCTCGGTGCATCCAACGACCAACTTCTCTCTTCGAACCCCAAATTTCGATCTACGCGACTGTGCAAAACACGCTAATTTTCTTCCGCGTCTCTTGCTACACATCGTCCATCATTATTTCATCAACCACAAAGCAAGATACAACATCACAGATTCAGTTGCGCATCACTTCGCAACGAAGTGCACGTCTTCATCCTGGTTGTGTTCTGCGATTACCGGGATTTTATTGATGACACGTTGATGGATTGCTGCATTGCCAGACTAAGCACAGCACAGGACCAAAACAGATCCAGGCTTGGCACTATTTCATAGTGTCACATGACTTTTGCCTTTTCACCGCGAAGTCAAGGTCGCTTCAACCAGTCACCGCATTTCATCCTCAGGTCATCGCCATCGGGTGGCTACTGCGGGCTCGTTGTTGCCACTTAGCTGTGTCATCACGTCGCGACTTCCTGCTCGCCGCGTACGAAGGAATATAAAGACTTGACCCGCCACCTCGAGACCGCGTTTTCCGACCTAACTTTATATTATACTCTCGATAATTCCAGTCTGCAGCTCCAAGTCGCTTCTTGTTCGATCGCGCCAACGAGATTCCCACTCGGGTTCACATTGGTTAACTCTATTTCATTCTTTTCACACGGCTGGTCCGGTAGCTGCAGGTGCACCCGAGCATGGCCGACGTTGAAGCTCAGTTAGAGGCTAATGGGTAAGTAGACAATGATCGAAATGGATGTATGGTCCACTCTAACAGGTCATCAGCCTACCCACCCAATTCGAGTCCTCGTCGAATCAACCAGAAGTGTCGCATGCCACAACAAACGCAGCAGCTACCATTTCCAACGCTGAAGCTTCGCAATTGAAACAGAACGCGCCAGATCTTGATGTTACGACAACCGCAAAACCAGTCCAAGCTGCGGAACCGACGCCAGCCCTGCAGAGTGAACCTGCTCCTTCTGAGAACGATGTTTCACTTGAGAACCGCAGTGAACCTGCGCCAGCAGCGACGAGTGAACCTGAAGTTGAAGTGAATGGTCACGCCTCTGGCGACGCAGAAAACATAAATGGCTCGTCGGCAGATGCTTCCTTTGCTGATTCTGGTCTTCCTGCATCGACGAATTCTGATCTTCAACCTCTGAACGCGACACAAGAAAAATCTCTCCTCACCGAACCCCTCACACAACCTGCATCAATGCCTGTACAAGCGCCAGAGTCAGACCTGCGTACTGCGCCCCATTCAGACGCGCTGTCGGCTGAAGCTGTTGCGACAGTAGAAGCTGAAAAGCACGAGATGGACAACAATGCAGACGAAGCGCAAGTCTCAGCGAATGTGCCCTTGCGGCCAGAAACAAGCATAAGTCAACCAGAAGAGGCGGATGCTGCGCAGAAATCCCCGCCTCCAGCTCCTGTACCTGCGCCTGCTGATCTTCCTACGCAGTCACAGAATGGGACTATAGTGCCGTCTGTGGAGGTAGTTCAACCCAGTGTGCCTGGAGAGCAGCCTGTTGGACCCGCACTACCGCCCGCGGCACCTTCGCCAGAGACTCAAGAGGATCAAGAGATGACTGATGCGCCAGCGCAGGCCGTCAAGCAAGTCCACGAAAGAGACGAAGATATGGCCGATGAGCCAGCCGCAAAGCGCATCAAGTCCGATGAAGACAGACCGTTGTCTGAAGTGAGAAGCTTCAAAGTACCCGAAAGTCCTGCACCAGTCGCTGCCTCTTCTGAGCCGTCGAGTCAAATGGATGGGAATGATACAGTGACGAATGTCAGATTACAACACATGAAAAGGGTGATATCGAACCTCAAGAAAAGCAACGCCTCTCAAGCCTTCAGACTCCCTGTCGATCCGATTGCGCTGAAGATACCAACCTATCTCGATCTTGTCAAGAAACCGATGGACCTTGGCACTATAGACAACCATCTCAAACAGAACCAGTATACTTCCGTACAGGCATTCAAGGACGACTTCCAGCAGATCGTCGCGAACTGTGTCATCTTCAATGGTCCAGAGCATGCTATCACGCAGCAAGCTCGCAAGATGGAAAGTTCTTTCAATAATCAAATGACCGCGCTGCCTCCTGCAACTGTTGCCGAGCCACCGAAAGCCGACAAGAAAGCTGCCAAACCAAAACTCGACCCCGTCAGAGCTCCTCCGCCGCGACGACAGTCTGTTACTGCCAAAGCGGCATCCCCTAAGGCACCCTCCCCAGCGACCTTTGCACCAGACCCGAATGGTATGCCATTGATCAGGAGAGATTCGACCCTCGACGGGCGGCCAAAGCGAGCAATAGTGCCTCCCAAACGCAATTCCGATTTCGGCGGCGCAAGGCCAAAAAAGAAGAAGTACGAATTGGAGTTACGTTTCTGTGATGAGGTGCTCAAGACCATTAGCTCGCCCAAGCATTGGACCATTAACCAATACTTCACACACCCTGTCGACCCGGTGGCACTGAATATTCCAACGTATTTTCAAGTTATCAAGAAGCCTATGGATCTAAGCACTGTCCGCCAGAAGCTGGACAACGGCTTGTATGAAAAAGCCAAGGACTTCGAGGAAGATGTGCGACTGGTTTTCAAGAATTGCTACAAGTTCAACCCTGAAGGTGATTACGTTTACTCACGGGGTCAAGAGCTTGAGAAGCTCTTTAACCAAGAATGGAGCAAGAAACAAGATTGGATCACTGCACGTGAGCCTGATTCGGAACCAGCTAGTGTCGGTGGTGATGATGACGAGGACGAAGAGAGCGACGAGGAAGCAGAGAGCGAAGACGACGATGAGGAGGACAAAGTCTCTAAGCTACAAGCACAAATTGAGCTCATTCAAAGCCAGATGGCCTCGTTGAAGAAAAAGGGAAAATCTCCAAGTGCTTCAAGCAAGAAGGCAGACAAGAAGAAGAAGATCAAGAAAGAGGCACTGACCAATAAACTGTCCAGTCTTCAGCAAAAAGAGAAGCCAAAAAAGCCTGTAAAGAAGGCCAAACCTGAGAAGGATCGGTACGTCACCTTCGCTGAAAAGCAGTACATCTCCAACGGTATAGCAATGCTGCCGGAGCGACCAATGCAGGAAGCCCTGAAGATTATCCAGAACAGTGTGCCGACCCTGGCGGGCAGCGATCAAGGCGAGATCGAACTCGACATTGAGGAAGTGCCGAACCACGCGCTGCTGAAGCTACTTGCATTTGTCAAGAAGTACGCTGGTCCTCCGCCGGATGAGCCAAAGGAGTCAGAATATGCTCCTAAGGAGGTCAACAAAAAGAAGAGCAGCAAATCCATGTCGAAGCATGAACAGGAGGCACAGATTGCCGAATTGAAAGGTGCGCTTCATAACTATGACGCTGGCTCGCCTGATGCTCTGCAATCGATAGAAACGGGTCCGGAGGAGTCGGACGACGATTCGAACGAGGAGAGTGAAGAGGAATAGGTCACATACTTCCGCACCATTGGAGTCTGGGCCTCGTGGCTTTTAGCACAGTGGCAACCGGGACTTTGCGCATGTTGCACCGTGCTTATAGTCGAACTGCAAGCAAGCGTTTTTTGCTGAAACCATTTCAGCGTATCAATATGGTCTTTGATTCACACTGGATGTGCTCCTCGAGCTTTGACCTAGTTTCTCCTCCATTCCTCGAAGTGGCTGATGTTATAAGCCAACATCCAATCGAAAGCTCTGCATCTCCTGCCCCAAGTCGTGACGTTGCTTTTTCATTCGTTCATTATTCAGCGTTTGTTGCCAGCCTTTCATCGCCGACAAGAGCTGCTTCGGTCTGTATGCACCATATGTACCCTCAGACGCGCTTAACGAGCAAGGACGAGTATGCTGACGTATCGTCCTCGTGCGCTGCGCGTTGTTCGGGTATGCGCCCGGCATGTCGGTCTTGGCCACAGCTCCAGATACATAGACTTCATGGCGCTTGCGATTGCGCCCGGTGGCTGTGCTGGTCACGATGTCCTCGTTGTTCCCTCGCAATCTCCTAATAGGCTTCTGTAGTAATGCCTTCTCGCGTTGTTGTCGAGCTTGTGTCTCATCAGGCACCACTCTGCGCCGCCTCTTCGGAGTCTACACGGTGAAGTTGACATGTACCCGCCTTTTGACCAGAGGTCTGAGCATGGTGAATGAAGTGAGTGTGAGATCTGGGCAGGAGTTGCATATCAAACCCAACCAGCGATGGCGACAAGGTCACGGGTCCATGCGACGCGGTTCATCGGAAAGGCGATGATGCAGCCGTGATATTTCCGCCCTATTTTCACGGTTGTAGCCCTTTTACCTACTGCAGTGCAGCTACTGTGAGTGCTGTAAGATTGGTGGATTACATGGTCCGGATCTTATCTACTGTCTAGATATTGTGATCACCTGCGTCGGTCGTGCTATCAGCACCTGTGACTACTCGGATTCTGCGTGCCTTCGAAGTGATGGGTGCTTTCAGACGACTCCAGGCGGACGCTTCCCTCCAATCACACTCAACATGCGGCTGGAGAGACCCGGCCGAGAGCACAGGCTCCGAAAGCCTCTGCTCAAGCTTCAATACTGTGAAAACTCTTTGGTGGCATGAGACTCGAGAACTAGAGAAATGCCTGGGAACCACAGATCGTTTCCCTTCGAGTGAGGTAAGTACACTTTTTACAGTTCAGCTTATCCGGTCTATCTACTCGCTTCATTCAAATAATTATCGTGAATGCTATCGAGCTACCAGTTCTAGAGATAAGGGGGTGGACCGATGAATCTTGGCAGGAATTGCTGACGAACCAAGACAACCGCGCCAAGAGATAAGGACCATGCCCTCATTGTCCGGGGCCTCTGCAGGAGCCGAGATCCTGTAGCACTTCTGCAGACTGACGGTCATCGTCGGGTATTTGCGAGCGCAGACCTCAGCGTTATTGGCATTACCTGGCGGAGTGGCTAAAATGTATCAACGTAAAGTCGCCCTCGGAATTGGTTGAGTTCTGACACGAGATTCAACTGAAGCTGACTTCTGGACGTCAACAATACCACTGCATGCTCTTTCCTGCTTTCTCAGCATCACATCGCTTCGCTTATCTCGAATTTGCATATCAAAATATGTCTGCGTACGCTGCAGCAGCGCCCCCCCTCAGTCAAGGATTTGGCTATGGCATCTTGGTTGGACTGGGCTTTGCATTCGCCCTCTTCATGATTGTTGTCACCGCAGCACTGAAACGCTATCGAAATGAAGTGCAAGACTCAGAAAACTTCAACACTGCAGGCCGAACTGTCAAGTCTGGTCTCGTAGCCAGCGCTGTTGTTAGTAGCTGGACATGGGCCGCAACACTCTTGCAATCCACAAGCGTGGCATATCGATATGGTGTCAGTGGTCCATTCTGGTACGCATCCGGCGCGACAGTCCAGATCATTCTATTTGCAACATTGGCCATTGAGTACGTGAGGAATCTTGTGCAGGAGCTCGCCCCAACTGACTTTACCTAGACTCAAACGGAAAGCACCGAACGCTCACACCTTCTTAGAGGCTGCAAGAGCTCGTTACGGCCCGATTGTGCACTCTGTCTTTATCGCTTTTGGCTTAATGACAAACTTTCTCGTAACAGCTATGCTTGTTACAGGCGGAAGGTAAGTCCCTTAGCTGCCATTAATTCGAGACGTGCTAACTCGGGGGAGTGCCGTCATTGAGTCGATCTCTGGCGTTCCTACAGAAGCATCTTGCTTTCTCATCCCAATAGGGGTTGTCATGTATACGGTCTTTGGCGGCTTAAAAGCCACTCTAATCTCTGATTACACCCACGGGCTCGTGGTTCTGATCGTCATCTTCATTTTTGCGTTCTCCGCATACGCCACCAATACACATCTTGGTTCACCTGGGGCTGTTTGGGATGCTCTGACTGCTGCGGCCGTGGAGCACCCCGTGGAAGGTAATTTGGAAGGCAGCTACCTTACTATGCGAAGCCAGGGTGGCATAATCTTCTTCATTATCAACATTGTCGGCAATTTCGGTACTGTCTTCCTCGACAATGGCTATTACAACAAAGCTATCGCTGCGTCTCCGGTCCATGCTCTGCCTGGCTATATCATGGGCGGTCTCTCCTGGTTCGCAATTCCCTGGTTATGCGCAACCACCTTGGGTCTCTCCGCCGTTGCACTCGAGAGTAACCCTAGCTTTCCCACCTACCCCGATCGGATACCTGACTTTGAGGTGACAGCTGGGCTCGTATTGCCTTACGCCGCGAGAGGCTTACTTGGAGTTGGAGGGGCAGTTGCGTCCTTCTTCCTTGTATTCTTCGCGGTGACTTCAGCGTACTCGTCAGAGCTGATTGCGGTTTCCTCGATTTGGACTTATGACATCTACAAAACATACGTTAACCCGAACGCGAGCGGCAAGCAATTGATCTGGATGTCACATACATCGTGTGTGGTAAGTACCCTGCTTCATCGTCTCTTTTGCAACGACGAACGCTAACACTTTCAGACGTTCGCATTGATAATGTCATGCGTCAGTATCGGCTTGTACCACGCAGGTATAGGAATGGGCTATCTATATCTCATGATGGGCGTCATAATCTCGCCTTGTGTGATTGCAGCGACAATGACACTAGTCTGGAAAGACATGAACCTGCTCGCGGCCGCACTTGCTCCAATACTGGGGCTATGCTGTTCGATCCTTGCTTGGCTGGTCACCGCCTCCCAAGTATGCGATGGCTTAACCGTAAGCTGCACAGGCTCAAATTATCCCATGCTTGCCGGAAACGTGGTTGGTCTCCTAAGCCCCCTGATCTGGATTCCCATGTTCACCTACGTCATCGGACGCCCGCAGAAGTACGACTGGATCTCAATGAAGACCATCGGGAAAGCCACCGTAGACCAGTCAGAAAGCATCAGAACAGACCCGGAAATGACCCGACCGACTGAACGTCAAGACGACGAGAAGGAGAACACCGCACATCTCAACCGAGCCGCCAAGATTTCGCGCTGGATGACCGTGGCGATGGCGCTCGTCTTCCTGATCGTGTGGCCCATGCCCATCTTCGGATCTGGCTATATCTTCAGTAAGGCGTTCTTCACGGGATGGGTTGTCGTCGGTTTCATCTGGTTGTCTTGTAGTACTGCTTGTGTTGGGGTGTACCCCCTATGGGAGTCGCGAAAGACATTGGTATACATTGCAAGGTCCATGTTGCGAGAGGTAACGGGGAAAGGGAGGCCCATGGGCAATAGCCAGGTCATTGAAAGTGTCGCAGGGCCGGAGGAGTCCGCACGGGGAGGAGAGGCGGGTGAGAGAGATGAGAAAATGCTGTGAGCTGCTCAGAAATCGAGGCTGAGACTGCTGATATCTCAAGTCGTGCTCGACGTTGTTTTAACGCTTGTTCGGATTTACCGCTTGTTCGAATTCTGTACAACTTAAGTTCCTTTTGCCTTTTCAATTTGTGAGCCGTATCATGCTCTAGAGCTAATGTCGACTGTATTACCCAGCAAGTTGTGCTCGCACTAGACAACTTGGTCAGCATCATGAATACAAACGGTTTACATGTCGACGGCGAGAACGGGTAGTAGACGCAGATCCACGCACAGTACAGCTGTGGCGCCCGTCTTTGCTGATTTGGTTATGGGCAAGTAAAGAGTCAAAAGCATCTATAATCTTGAGGTGGATGTTGTTAGCTACTTTCAGACATGGCATGGGCTGGTGGAACGGGGCATTCCAAATTTGGGGTTAAAGTCCGGACTGCAGTGGTGAGAGTTAAACCCCAAGTTTGGAATGCCCCCTTCCACCAGGCCTAAAGTGAGCCAATCAGTGCCAACGAAATCAACAGCAGGACGCAAAACAACTTGTCCGGGGTAAAAGTCTCAACAGTGCTTTGCGTGCTCTCGGACGTGCTGACCTATAACTGTCGCTTGTATAGGCGTGTGTTGTTACTTCTGGCACCAGTAGGCCGGTTACGTCGTGCGTCCCTTATCCATTGTTGCAGGACCACCCCCTGAGCTTCCCTGGAAGTCTTGCACCTTGGTAGCTATAAGCATCACTGCCTATGAACATCACTGCCTTCCTTTCGGCCATGGTGCTTCGATCCCTATGTGTTCTGGGCTGGGTTTGATCACGTTATTAGTACATGGTAGGTGGTGACCCGACACTTGCCTTGCAGCTCACCATCCACCAGGTCCAGATCCTATATATTCGCTCACATGGACAGTCCATCCTTTCACTTCTTCTCTTCCTTTCTCATATTGTTGTTCGATTCTTCAAGTCCAAGTGTTCCTTATCACTCTCAGTAATACCAGACGTACGACGTTAGACCTCAACCACCAACCTCATTAGCAATGTCTGCGGCAAGCAACAGCACAGCCGTCACTGGTATGCTCACTTCACCGTCCTTTCTGATTGCAGTATCCCATTGCTGTCGTGTCCTGGTCGCATCTTTGAAGCATAATGTGGCTGTCTTCACCCGCTGATCCCAGTCCAGGCGCTTCAGTCCAACGACGAACCGGCTCTCGCATGATGGAACACTTCATGCTCGAAGGTGCCCATCGTGCTCCTTACGTCGCTGGCACCGTTACCCCGCAGCAGCGGGGTAGAGCCGTCATCGCAGCTGTCGACAAGGCCTTGACTGCCTTCGACGGCGACAAGTCGCCCTCCAAGTGAGATTTACATATTTGTCGGCATTTGTAAGTACTCTCACCACTTCTCTTCAACTTTATCGAAATTATTGATTCTTAATGACTTTTGACGGTTCATGCAAGCCATTCCCTGTGTGTTTGTGGTTTTGTGCCACTTGTCGCGGTCTTGGTGGTGATGCATCAACACCATTTCAATGATAAGTCAACCACAACGCATCGGCTAGTACTCAGACTTCGGATCTTGCCTATCCTAGTCCATAAGCATCAATTAAGTCGTCATTTGTTTTCAGAGCATTTGCTGACTTGTATCCTTTCGCATAGAAGACAAGCGACGACCAAAATATGACTTCCAATTTCCATCTTTGTGGTTGACGTGCTTGTTGCACGGGGGCTACGGACACTCTTCGGTTGGAGACACCAGGAGCTTAGACCCAGAAGCACGCGACTTAGCCAATAACTCACGTGACCAAAGTACGATAATTCATGGTGTTGACCACAGTGA
>Ga0210040_10000131_pt1 | contig 146693 bp, 114 predicted proteins | sample CryGeyCG12114_NA_FD_185462 | JGI IMG/M metagenome (GOLD analysis project Ga0210040, IMG submission 185462) | Groundwater microbial communities from aquifer - Crystal Geyser CG19_WC_8/21/14_NA (SPAdes) (version 2) | ecosystem: Environmental > Aquatic > Deep subsurface > Groundwater | place...
AACCCTAACCCTAACCCTAACCCTAACCCTAACCCTAACCCTAACCCTAACCCTAACCCTAACCCTAACCCTAACCCTAACGGCATATTGGTCGAGCCATGTTCGGGATGCCGTTCAACGGGACACTCCGTTTACGGCGAGGCCGACGAGTTGCTCATAATGCTGTGAGAACCCGCCAGTCTCTTCGCATTGCATCTCGCATTGCGTCGTAACGTTCTGTCCCACATCCTAACGCATAGCAATCTGCTTAGTACGCTGAGTTACTCGCGTCGCCACAACTCTCCTTGATATAGCAGTCTGCTGTGCTAATAATAAGGAGTTTGTTCTTAATGTCTATTGTGTAGACTCTATCCTGGTAGTCGGTTATTGCTACTGGATTTTGCGACCTAAAGTCTTAGGATTTAACCTTCCAGTCCCAGCTGCCCGTGATAAGATATAGATCGTCCTAAACTATTGTGAACTTACAGCGTCGGACGAGCTGTTCGTAAGCTAATAGAGACTGTAGCGTCATGTTCCTGATCTAAGATCGAGCATATAGAAGTGTTCCTCTGTACCAACACAGAGGACTTTAGGGCTATCCTGGATCGTGTTAATATGCATCGTGCTCATGGCGGATCTGACTTACTTCTGTTCAGGCGCAAGTCGACCTGTCTATCGCCATGGGCGTAGCATCGCATGCTAGTGCAAGCGCCTCGCAAGGCCTTCATCCTCCTGTTGCTTGCCCGCCTCTCGACCCTTGTTGAGGTGAATGCATTGGCATTCAACACTCCTTACAGCAAGCTTCTGCCTGTGACTCCCTCGTCTTGTGATCCTGTCCCTTCATATCTGTCCCTTGTATCTCTCCTTCGTACCTCTCCCTTCGTATCTTTTCCTTCGTGCCTTTCCCAGTGTGAATAATCGCTGCATGAAGTGCAGGCGTACTAGGTGCAGTCCCGCAACCATCACATCGCTTGTGGCAGCTCTTTTGGCTGATGATACCCCAACGCGCCCGCTCTTGCTTCACCGGACAACCATTAGCTGCCTCACGCAGAGAATGCGAACCTGCTCTCCAATATCAAATGTTCTCATGATGAAGTCTGCCAGTTCAGCCATGTGTACCTTCGATTCAGTCACGCTAAATCTCATATGCCACGCATGCCTCTCCCAACCTTCACTATCCTCAGCGACTATTGTATGGTTCTCTTGCTCCCAATTGCTGCTCTGTCCTCAAATATGCCAGTAGGCGAATGCATAGTTAGGCACGTCGCCATCGCACTTGTATCGTCACCAGCGTTGGTTCGCACTTTCGTCGGCTGACGAGAGGTATGGCCAATGTTGCCACAGAGTACCTGAGGTTGGGAGGGTGCATGTGATCATGGCTTCGAGCTCGAACAGGATCGTGCGATTAGAGCAAATTAATGATGGCACTGGTGATGGAGTCGTACGGAACTTCGATCGAAATGAAATGGTGAGTGAGGAGTCTTGTAGTGTGAGATCTGTTCAGACTCGTCACTTTCTTCTTTGGTCGCGTTTTCATGGTCTTCTCGTCGGATCTTGACTTGCGCAGGCAATGAATCGTTGCGCGTAGACGACTGCTTGTTTGTCCTTTTGAATGGAAGAGTGGGTCAAGATCGCGCAGTATCATCTTTGTGGTTAATCGAGATCAGAAATTGGGTTGTACTCTAGATGAGGCTGCGGTGGGAGGCGGAAGGTCACAAGAACTGGGTTAGTCACAAATGTGAGGAGATGGATCACAGGAAGATGTCAAAGGAATCTTATTGACTATCTAAAGATGAGCACCTAGCTTGCTCATAAGCAGCAATCTGCTCACGCCGACAGTTCGACGTAGGGCTATTCGCCCAGGCTAGGGAGGCGGCTGATCTCTTTCAGCGCGCTTGATGAACTTGGTGACCTTTGTCGGCCACACAAATCGTCTCAAGGTGCACTGACCCTGTTCTTGGTTGGGGAAGAGGTATCCCACGAACCAGGGCCATTGTTGTGCAAGCTCCTTGGCGTCGTCGTGCTTCCTAAAGAAGTCTTGCCACTGCTTCACAAATTCATGGAGGCTTGTGGTGACGACTGTTTGCCAATTGGCAAATGCCTCGGAGATCTCTGCTACTACAAGAGTGAACTCGACCAGGGTAAGGTCTGGACGTTCACAAATGCTGCGTAGCTTCTCGATGAGCTTCTCAAGTCCTTGTCGAACCAATTCCCGCACTTTTTCAAATGCTTTCTTCAGTTCTGAGGAATCTTCCTCGTCGAGGTACTGCTCGAGCTCGGAGAAGATGACCTTCTGCTGTTTGTCCCATACCTTGGACCAAGTAGCTACATTCTCTGCAGATGTGGCATCTGAGATCGAACGACTCCAAGCTTCAAACTGCGCCTTTGCTTCGGCGTCGTTTGTAGGCTGCCCGATGGGCGAACTTCCTGGCGCTGGGAGCGTGCTGGGCATTTCAAACCCACTATCTGCCAGATCCCACTGAGGGAAGGAGAGAGGGTCGCTGTCGATAGTGCTCAAGTATCGCTCGCGTCCTGACACAGGCACTTCTTCGAACCCTTCATCATCTTGCTTAGCATGATGGCGTCTCCTGCTTCTTCTGGTGTTCTGCGCCGCAGAATCAGGCGGCTGCTGCTGCGTCGATGATGACGAACTTGCTGGAGCGGCATTGTTGCCACCCTTGTCAGACTTGTTGCCTGTTGCACCCTCCTGTGAATCTGAGATCAACGGGATGTCGGTGTCTTTGCTTGCTTGATCTGGAGCTGGGAACTTGTCAAGGCCGTCCTGATCGAGATGCCGATTTTGGGCTCTCTGATGCAAGAGTTTCTTGTCCGCTTCACTCAGATTGACTTTCCAAGTTTCGATGTACATGCGTGCCCTTGCGAACCACGCATCGACAGCCTTGATCTTCCACTTTCGAAGACCAGGGTTCTTGCCTTGATGACGTTTGTCATCTTCCTGCTTGTACATATTCCAGCGATCGAACAGCTTATCCATGTACTGCCTATCCCTTGCGATAGCATACTTGTACACATGCCCTTTGAATGCCGAGTTCGGCATATCTTGCGTGGCATGCGGGAAATAAGCCGGATTTGGGATCTGAGGAGCGTGTCGAATGCCACCCCAGCCGTCATCCTGGTCTGTAGGTGCCGACGCGTTGGTATGACCCGTTTCGACCTTCTGCTTCGGCTGATTCTGGTCTTTGCGACGTGGTCCCCTTGGGACAGACGGACGCAGACCAGGCTTGCCTTGTCTAGCTAACTCGAGTTGCTCATTGTAGCCCGCACCGCCTACCCCTTGAGAGTAGAACAGACCAGGGTACTCGATGCGTCTTGTGAGAACAGGATGCCAGTATGGCCGCGGCTCGTTGACTGGATCAGCTGCATAAGGATGAAACCCTATACCATCCTCGCTTTCTGAGAAGGGCACGTACAGCTGCGCTAAGGCCTGTTGCCATGTAGGTGGCATCTTCTCGAAGAGCCCGTTGTCTAGATGCCATGTCCATGCCAGAACACCGTGACTGGCAGGTGTATGGTCATCACCCTCTGCAGGGTTCTTATGCTGTGTGCATCGTGGTTTCACATTACGGTCGTCAAGAGGATTACGATCCCGTACACGTAAAAGAACCTCCCACAAGTGGTGGGTCTCTGGCGGATGCTGTGCCTCGCGAACGTCTTTCGTCGCATGAGGGAGACTGCATTTATAGCCTGGAACAACAAGTCGGCGCATCATGCCAATCTTTCCTCTGCTGTAGGCAACCTGAGATTCTCGTTCTTTGATCACACCTGTGCTTGGTGTGGGAAACTCATCAGGCGCTTCACCATTCTGGATTTGCTCTGAAGTCCAGGTCCTCGCGGTCTGACTGAACTTCGGCATAGTCAACGGCTTAGGCATTTGCCCAAATGGTGTCTGCGCGCTCTGTGAGCCTCGGTGAACTGGGACTGGCAACGGTGGGAGAGACCATTGCGCGCGTTTAACGGAGGCGGTCAGCCGCGTAGGCGTCATGGCTGCCAATTTAAGCTCCGTACACTGCTTGAAGACATATTGTAAGCACTGTTCCTGGGTCCATCGGTGATGATGAATTGCATTGTTCAGGTGTGCTAAGATATTGGCTTCTTCCTCTACGTTCGCGACGATACCATCAACGGGACGTAAGAACTCAGGTATCTGCTCTGAGACTGGACTTTGTGTCACTGGAACAGAAGAATGGTTCACACTTCCACTCGTAAGTGCAGTGCTATTACCCGCAAGTTCATGCTCTTCGTTCGTCTCGTCGGCCCAAGATTTTGACTTCTGCAGCTGGAGTTTGTCAAGAGTGGCTTGCATTTGCCTCATTTGCTCTCGTTGCTCTCTCAGCTGCGTGTCCGTGGATACTGAGTCCTCTTTCGAGTTCTCAGACCGTCCTTTCTTAGTCTTCTTGCTCTTCTTTGAGCGCTTGGAAGACTTTAAAGGTCGAACTTCTACTTCCTCACTCTCGGTCGATGACTCTTCTGAGCTCGACGTGGACTGATCCACCGAGAAGGGATCGTAGTTGTACTTCTGGAAGACTGTCTTGAGAATCTGCAGGCTGAAAGCCTCTAGCGCAGACTTCGTGACACTTCCCTCTCTGTCAAGCAATGGCATGACAAAGGCACTGCTGTCGCACATGGTGCAACTGCTTCTGCCCGGAGGCAACAAGATCTTGGTGCAGAGACTGCACCATGCCAAATCTGGCGGGGTTTGCTTCTTTTTCTTGGTCATCGCGGCTGGCCAGCAATGACTGTATTGAAGACTTGAGGGAAGAAAAGCAGAAGTCGCAGGTCGCAATGGATCAAAATATTATGTGATCGCAATGCCAAGCCTTGAGTGGCTTAGTGTCCTCGCCTGGTGGCTGACCCATGTCAAAGCCACATTAGCGCACGGAGACTTGCAGCACTTTACTGAGAACCGCCTACGCCGTCGATCAGCGGCTCCCAGCTTCGTGTCGCCTTTTTGCCTTGGATCTAGATCTACGCTAGCATAGCACGAAACCTCGAGATCCCATCCCCATTGAGATATTATACATTGCATCTTCAAGCTTACGGCTACGACTATATCAGCTCACTGCTAGGAGACTTAATGGTACATGTCGTTGGTACTGGCTAGAAGCGGAAGATCAACCAATTAGAGCTTTAGCTACTGCTTTAGAACGGGACGTCGCGGGTTGGCTTAGCGGATCGCCGTGCAGTGGCAGTGGAGCCGCAAATATTCTTCTTAACCGCAGCTGCTTCTTCTGCTTCCACAATTGCTTAACGTGGACATGCGAAGTCCTGAGATCTACTATAACAACCTGCGCTCTTGAGCATTACATTTCTCCAGCACAATGTCTGTAGGTGACGAGCAAAGATTAGAGACATTCATACATCAGAATCCTTCTATCAAGTACTTTCAACTTCTATGGATTGACACCGTCGGTATTAGTCGTGTACGAGTGCTCACGAAAAGTTATCTCCTTCATCTAGTAAGCAGCAAACAGTCGTTTGCAACGCTTCAATCAGTCTTTTCGCGCTTGCAAGACGATACACCCAACGGCCAGCAGCTTTGCACAGCAGCGGGAAAAGCGGAGGTCATGCCGGACTTCGCGAGCCTAAGACCGTCAGGATATCGTGATGGCTACGCCTCAATGATGTGCACCTTTCAAGGAGAGGACGGTCAGCCATTGACCTTCGACCCAAGGGCTGCTCTCATCAAAATACTAGACAAGCTTGCTGGTCACGGAGTCATGCTGCGTTGTGGTTTTGAACTCGAATTTACGCTGTTCGATGCAGAAACATCAACTACAAAGAAGGTCTCACCATTTGAACGTCAATGGTCCTCTTCGAGAGCTCTCACCAACCGTGCACTCGATGTCTTGGATGACATTATCTCATCCCTGCAACGATCGGATATCGGCGTCATGCAATTCCACGCGGAATACGGTCCCGCTCAATACGAAATCAGTACTATGCCTTTGCCGGCAAAAGACGCAACTGACACGTTGATGTGTACGAAAGAAACTATCCACCATGTATGTGAAGCGAATATGCTGGATGCAACATTCTACCCGAAGCCGGTCTCAGATGGACCAGGGACTGGCGCACATCTACATTTCTCGATCGAAGGCTGCGACAGCGAGGATTCCTTTGTTGCAGGAATCCTGGCCAATTTAGGGTCCATCTGCGCCTTCTCTTTGCCAATTGTAGACAGTTATGCAAGGGTAGAAGACTCATCGTGGGCTGGTGGAACATGGATGGCTTGGGGGACGCAGAACCGTGAAGTACCTCTACGCAAGATTGAGCCTGGGCACTGGGAGTTCAGAGTGATGGACGGTACTGCAAATGTTTACTTGGTTCTTGCTGCAATAGTGGCTGCAGGCATACATGGACTAAAAGAGCATATGCCATTGGCGATGCATGACTGCCAAGGTGAGGACTATTTCTGGATAATTGCACGGCGCTAACTGAGTGGTAGAAGACCCAGCGTTGTTGTCAGATAAGCAACGAGAGGATTTGGGCATTACGAAGCGTTTACCCACGAGCCTTAACCAATCTCTGGATATGCTAAGATCGAACCAGGAGCTACGCCAGAACCTTGGATCAGACCTGGTCGACAACTTCCTTATGACGAAGGAAACAGAGATCAATCTTGTTAAGGGGAAGGGTAGTGACTGGTATCGGCAGTGGTACTAAGACAAGAGGGTCTACACGTCTCGTTAGCAGAAATCACTGAGGCGTCGCACGAGTACGTAACGGACTGTACCTGTCAGTTTCAGAGCTTCGTCTAGTGCCCTCTTCATCAATGGCTAGGTGGTTGAACATCTTGTGCCTTTCGAGACTAATCAACGTCGCTCATTCTGCCGACATTCAACAACCCCGCGCCTGCACGATACCATCAAGCACCAGGACTCAAGGTGGGTAACAATCAATTGATTGCTAGACAGGTAATCTACTTCCGTTGAGCAACGCCACTGACGGCCTATCGATTCGCTTGCTGTGTGGAGTCGGCGGGGCACCTGCCGATCTAAGAACATCGGCAGGCTAGCTGTATGAAGACAAGCGAAAAGTGCTCGGAGTACATCTCCGACGGATATCTCGCGCCTCAGATGATATCCTTCTCGTGGTCATGGCGTATGGACGGCAAAGAAGGAAGATGGATTATGTCAAATCCACTGGGCGCTTCAACGTTCCCTATCTGACTCGGTGTTGGGCAAGTGCGCTTACCGTACCTTTCCCACCGCCCTGGCCTTCTGTCACTATATGGCTACCTCCCGCCCTTCCATAATTGCTACTAATACTATACTACGTCCCCCTTCAACGGAAAGACCGGAAACTGATCATCTGTGGACTCACTCGATGGAGGTGCACCCGTTCTCACGATGGGTCCCTCGCTGCTGCACCGATCTGGGAGACGGGTAGCCTCGCTGATCAAAACCCCTAAGCGATTCCTGGTCCGTTATGGGTTAGCTCTAGCACCAAGAGACATCCTGGAAAAGCTAATCTAAGCTAATCCCAGTGTTATCCACCACCTACGTCACTGATCTTTGGTGCTGCGGTAAAAGTTAAGAATGGCACATTAAAAGCTTCTGGAGACTACTTGCAGTTGGTTTTTACAGAAGTACAAGCGTACGTTGAGTCTTTCCGGAAAAGCGCCTTCGGTCTCGCAGACCTCGAAGTCAAATGCGGCAACGACGATCAAATCTAGACAGCCCTAGTGATGGGGCAATCTTCATCAAAATCCAATTGTCGTTATCGTTGTTGGGAAAGCGACACTAACTACTTGGACACGCGAATGTTGATCGCTCCCGACACGTCGGCGCCGGCTAGTTTTGGGGTTCCCACCGCAGACGTCAGCCAGCTGCGAATTCCACAATGTTTGACCGCTAAGAAGTCAATCTGCTTTTGTCAATGGAACGATGATGTCTTGAGGTTTCTGTCGAAGCATCACGAACTTGCAGCACTCGCTAGAATTTTCGCACCGTTCTTGGCGTGGAAGAAGCCCTAAGACAGGGGTGATTCGCTGGAATGCACAAATTTACATGTCCTAATGTCGCAGTACCGAAGCACATGCTTAGGTCCACATGCTTAGATCGAGTCTTTATGATGAACTCAGTCGGTACTTCATAATGCACTGGGTCACCCGAACCTTAGAACGGTCGACAGGCCCTCATCTCGATTATCGTCCTCCATATTAGATCGTTCGAGGCTGTACAGTCCCGCATCCTTGTGCGTCTAGGGCTGACAAACTTTCTGCGAAAGCCGTGCACGAACCTTGACCAACACAAAGCATAAATGGAAACGTTGATAGACCTTCTTCGAAATACTACACTGGGCTCGGTCGTGTACCATCTCTCCGGACGCAGGTACTTCCGCCATGCCGAAGAGAAAGACCCGACTATTATACCGATATATATTGACCACAAAGAGTTGAATGATTCAACAAAGCTGAACGATAAGAAGCAGAATGTCAATGTGGTAACATTCGCTCGGGACAACGATGTTGAGGTAAAGTCCGATGGACACCCAACCCCAGATACAGCGGACTAAACATGACCACTTTGTAGGATCCTCGGAACTGGTCGAATCTCAAAAAGACCTTTGTGGTTGCTGTGATCTGCTTCTACACGACGTCTCTCTACATAGGAGCATCATTGTGGTCTTCATGCGTTGAAGACGCAGCGACAGCGTTTGGAACCGCACAAGTTGTCACACGGTTAGGTATGTGTAGAAAAACTGCATTATGGGGTTGATGATATACCAACACTTATCTCAGGCACGACATTGTTCCTCTTCGGGCTCGGTGTTGGCCCGATGATATTCAGTCCGCTATCAGAAATAGGCAGTTGCGGTTCGCGAGTCATTTACGTCTCAACAACATTGTTTTTCGTCTTGTCCCAGCTGGTGGTTGTCCTCGCTGAAAACTTACCCGCCATATTGGTGTTTCGGTTCCTCACAGGTGTACTTGCGAGCCCGTCTATGTCTTTGACAGGAGCCTCAATCAAAGCAATGTATAGTTCGCAGAAGCAAGGCATTCCTATGGCTGTGTGGGACACTTGTACGCTACCCTCTGTTGATTTCATTCTGCAGTTTGCTTGTACTGACTGATTCGCAGCGACAGCCGCAGGCACCTTCATTGGACCGGTGGTTGGCAATTATGCCGCGCAATATAGGGGCTATAGATGGCCCATGTGGGAATCTTTCTGGCTGTCCTCGGCCGGTTTGATCGTCGTGATCTGCTTCTTACCTGAGACAAGCCCCGATCATATCCTTTATCGGCGTGCTCAGCGATTACGCAGGATTACTGGTAACGACAACTACATCAGCATCACCGAAAGCAATGCCGGCAACGAGGCATTCTACACGGTCGTCAAACAAACAAGCATCAAAGCCATTACACTGAATTTCAACGAGCCCGTGGTCCTGGTGCTGAATACCTATCTGTCGCTGGTATTCTCGCTGCTTTTTGCTGCGCTTGAGTCATATGTGGTGGTGTTTGTGGAGATTTATGGCTTCACGTCTGGCCAGGAGGGACTGACATTCCTTGGTCCCTTCGCCGGCTTCATGATTTCGCTCGCAGCGTACTGTTGGTTTTACTCCTTTTACCAACAACATCAGTTCGATGAACAGGACAGAATCAAGCCCGAACAGCGCCTGATACCAGCATTCGTCGCTGCCGTGACTGTCCCCCTTGGATTATTCTTGTACGGCTGGGGTGCGAGGCCGGAGGTGCACTGGATCGTTCCGGTCATTGGGGGCTCATTTATGGGGCCATCCACTGCTGGACTGTTCTTCGCCATCATGAACTACCTGCCCGACGCATACCCGAGTGTGTCATCGACGGTCCTGGCGGGCAATTCACTTATGCGGTGCTCGCTGGCGGCTACGTTTCCTATTTTTATCACACCAATGTACCACAACCTTGGCCCCGGCTGGGCGAGTACTGTATGGGGCGTTCTAGGTTGTCTATATGCGCCTGTCCCAATTGTTTTATATCTCTATGGCGGAAAGATACGTCAAATGAGCAAGGAAGCACGCAAAGACTTCTGAGGAACCGTTATCTACGATCTCATTGCCGGTGAGACTCCGCAAACCACGTGTTAGAGGCACTCCTTGAGACTAACTATATGAGGATAGTTAGAGCCTTGAGGGGTACTTCAGGTGGTGTTAGCTATTGCAAGGTATAGGGTAAGGTATAGCAGAGGGTATTGCTATAGGCCTTAGAAACTAGCTGTAACTAGTAAGGGTGAGTGGGTAATATGAGTTGACTACGGAGAGTCTATCTGAGTGAGTAACCATAATCAAAGTAGTGTATATCCTCCACGTGCTCTGTGCGCCCTGCTGGCCCTATAGCAGGTCAATAGTCCTAGCAGGGCATGCGTTATACTCGATATGGTAATCATTCCCTAATACTCCTTCTAATTGGTCTAGGAGTCGTACCAACCGCTTGGCGGCCGTGTTTGTCTGGTTTGCCTGGCTGTGATCAGGCTGGCGTATAACACCACGACATCATTGTGTTTCACATTTCAGACTGTGGTGCCAGTTCCGGGGTCGCAAGCCACATCCACGAAAGATATGATGATGGGCACGCGGGTGAAGAAGTCCGGCTAGGGACTGTTGGCTGTCATCGATCAGATCTGGCTTGTACATCGCGGCTCGGCATGGATTTCGCAGGATATACCAGTTTTCGATAACAAGATCATGGACCATGTCTATGTCGCCGCGCTGTCGCAGCCGGCACAGACCAAGACTTCTTCCCCCTTCCCACCCAAACGGCCATTCATCCGCAGCGAAGTTTGAAGGCAAACAGTAAAGCATACTACGGGTCTTAGAAAGGATGGACAAGGCTAAACTGTGCTGGATACACTGATGGTATGGACGTACGTGCATAAATATGGATGCTATCAGCCGCCAAACAGAAGGATGTGCAGATCGCTGACGTATTTCTGAGCTGTTTTACGTGAAGAATGGATCAGATCTGCAATAGCTGAGGTGGATCTAAGAACATTGATCGTAGAGTCTTAGAGGTTTACGTATAGGGTAGGATCGATGATCCTGTACTTAGGGGCATCCCTTTTTGGTAAGCCGTACGGATTTATTTATTCTTCCCGGACCAAAATGTTGTCGTCGAATAGGAATACACGAATCATTCGTATAACTCAGTACCTCTGATATTTACCTAGTTATAATTAGACTAACATATACCAAGCGTTATATATAGTAACTTGGAAACGTACACCTTAAGCATTGTAAGGAAGAGTAGCTCGCTCTATCCCTTCTTCTAGCCGGAGTACAGACTAAGACTAGCTAGTATAAACCGTACCTTAATCGACTTAAGTGTTTTTTGCCTTCATTGTCCTTGCCGAAGACCATCTTGCCCGGCACTCGCGACTTTTTGAGTCTCGCGTGCATCTTCTCAGCTTCCCACTCGATACGGCTGACTCGAGTGTCGCTGGTTGCACCCTGAAGATCGGTTTCGAGTCCATGAAAGAAGGGGGCAATAAGTGAGGTCTTCCACAGCGACATGTTGTGATTCCGAGTTGTCCAGGCCGTTGCGGCAAGGAGGACGACAGTAGCCACGTTAAGAAGCGCCAGAAGGGACAACCAGTACCACCGGACCTCAGCTTGCGGGAGCATACTGATTGTGCAGCCAGTAGTGTTAGACCAGCTGTTCTCGTGAGTTACATTGGTTAGCGCGCCTGTGAGATTCGCTGTGAACTTCTCCGCACCAAGCTTGTAGTGTAATTGATGGTAACCTGCCGAACTGTCCTGTCCTATTACGGACCCATTGTCTCCGTCCTTATGTAATTTCTGGTTCACCGCTCGCCATTTTGATTCAGAGGCATTGAGCGTCGGTCCTTCAGGCGACTTTATGAGATTGAACTTTTGTCTTTCCGTCGCATTGCCACCAATTCCTTGGAAGATGTCCCAATCCGAGCCCCATCCAAAGTCACCGATCATTCCGAATCTGCAGAACGTGAACGTATCTGGGTCGTATGGGCAGGTGTCCCAGTAGAGGAGTGTCTCTGAATAACGGAACTGGACATCCTCCGCGCCTCCTGGCTTCCAACATGCCTGTGACCAGGATTTTCTGGGTGACACTCCTTCTTCTAGGACTTTTGTACCGTACTTAGTATTGATATGCTCAATCCGGGGCCGGTTCTCGGCGACTGAGATCTGAGAGTCGCGCAAGCAAAAGGTTGAGAAGGGTAGTTTCGAGCACATCGACGAGAACATCAAATAATTTGTGATTGACTCTTCGCGAACTGGAGTTCCGCCACGTCCAAATTAGTCTATTGGAGCTGGAAGCTAGACCAGCCCTTTCGTTGTCTGGCCTTGTTATCTCGACCATCTTTGCGCTGCTTGATGCATGGTTAGAGTTAGTGCGTCTCGGAAGATAAATCAAATATGGTTCTGGGTGCAAAGCGAATGTTGGCACTAGAGTAGCTGGGCTCCTGAAATCGAAAGGACATTGTCGTTATTGGGTCTCTCCCCGCACATCTTTGGCCATCTCAACGGAAGCCCTCTGGAACCATGTGCAATCATCTCCGGCATCTTTGTCAATGTGCTGTTCGAACTAGTGGGATTAGCCACATGTTTCATCGCCGACCGATAGGACCGATGATCCCGCTCTTAGGGGCATCCCTTTCCAGTAGCCGTGCAGATCTGTTTAATAGTCTCGGACCAAAAGGTTATTGCCGAACAAAAGTACACGAATGATTCGCATAACTCGTAGGCAGTGTGTGTTCGAGCTTGATGCTAGCCGAGGTTCCTCATCAGAACAGATTAACGAACTAAGCGAAGCGTTTTGATAGGATCGACTCAAATGCCATATATATGTCATGACGAGCTTGCCTTATGTTAAACACAACTAAAATGCCGTGGGGCCCCACTTATCATTGATCTGCAACTTCTAACAGTGCGGCATGCGAGATAGATAATGTAAGTTGCCCGACACGTTGCTGACCTATTGGTTTAGGATGTTGTCCTATACAATACTCAGTCGGTGCCTATTTTCCTAGGAAACGCAAGCCGATGACTCTATCTTTTGTTAAGACGGCCGTAGGAATAAATCCATGCTACACAGGCGGTGTCAATTCAGAACTAATACACTAAGAGAGACAACAATTAAGTAATGGCCCAATTTCTAGGCTACGAGAAGATAGTAGGGCCGCTAACCTATGCTATGCAATGAAGTGAAGTGCTCAATTCAACGCGAAAGCTTACTCATGCGTACATGTAGCAGAACGGCCCAGAAGTAGTGCTCATCAATTCACGCATCTTCACAACCTTATCAGTGATTGACCCCATCTCGATGTCGGTATCGAACGTGGTGTCTGGACTTGGGGGGACGTTAAGGAAAGTGCCAGTGCCGTTGATTGCGTTCTTGCCGTAGACCCGGTCGGATAGATCGAGAGTTTGCCAAATCCACCATATTTTGTCGATCGCAGAGTGATGGAGGTAGAAAACTGGTTCGCCGGGAGAAACAAAAACATCATCGCCTGGATCGCCACCTGCAGAAGGCTATCAGTAACGTTCCTACGAATGCAAGATGGTGGGAGCTTACCTAACGAGTAATGGCCACCTCCATGAATGCCAATGTCACCAGTGCCTGGGATCCCTTGCATGATCATCTGAAAGTCATAGATAGTTTGCTGCTTGATAGTGTGTAAGACCGCCGTAGCATTGGCCATCCTTTGGTTGACCCAGTCGGTCAAGTCTCGCTTTAGGCATCGCGGATTGTATTCAAGGGGATTTGGCTGAGCAACCGTGACATTGCCCGGCAGGCTAAGCGCAGCCGGACCCAAATTCACCGACATGTCTTTGAATGGGCCAGAGGTGACACAGCCGCCACCGCTACCAGTAGGCAATGATAAGGACGGCAGATCACCGAGAACGAGTACAATATCGCCCCTGACCTTATCGCCATCCTGCTCGACTTTCGCGCCGTTCCCGCTCATGGAGTAGTCCGAGCCATCGAAGATCGGGGAGTTCTCGAGCCCAGTGCGGGCTGTCTTGGCCCAGTCCCAGTATGGCTGGGTGCCGGTGTAGCCGCACTCTTCACGGAGCGCCTGCTCGTAGAGCCAAGTGAACCATCTATGCCAGGCGAGGAATGTGCCGGTGTAGTGGATGGTTAGACTTTGGCTGATGTGTGTTGCGACCCAGTCGTCGAATCGAGACTTGGCGCCTGGTGCCCAGTCTGGTGATGCGTGGGCGGCTTTCTTCTGCAGGCAGAGTACGGCATCAGTGTAAGCCTTGCGCTCTGGCTTTGAGAGGGTACCCCTGCAGCAGACTTTAGCACAAACGTCCTTCTTGATGCCGAGAAATGGATCAGTTGTAAAGTGAAAGTTCAGGGTGCGAACTTACCACTCCCGTCTAATGGAAAGGTTGTTCAGCGTGCAGCTTCCACCAAGTGTCCGCTTGGCATTGTCCCCTTCAAGAGTCTGCTTGGTGATTTGTTGTGCCTGAACAAGCAGGTCATCGACTTGAGCGTCGGGTTCGTCCCGACCAGCAATCGCTGCACTTCTGATGGAGCCGACGCAGGAGAGCAGCGCGACAACGCTTGAGAGCCGCATTTTGAATGGAATCAAGGACAAGGACAAGACAAACACGAAACAAGCATACGATGGAGTAAGTGGTTAAGAACAAAACCTTGAGGGAAACATCAGCCAGGTCGGAACATATCTACCCTTTGCCCCCAGTCTGAAATTGAACTTTCTGCGGAGATGAGACATGTGGTCTTAGGTACACCGGCAGATGCTTGACGAGACCTCGCCTCGAAGAGGGTCAGTTGCTACCGAACGTGCTATCAAACTTACTTGAGTGGAAACACATTATCTAGCAGGGCTTTGGCTGCCTCTCATCCTTGCAAGTTTACCCGTCAAGCCCTGGCACTTTATACGCTAGAGCGTGGCTTGCACGTTCGACGAGGCTGTACTTACAGATCTTCCTTGTCAGATTGTCCACAGGCACGGAGGAGTCTCCTCCTTTGATCCTCTTCTGATCAACCCTCTTAGCCAGCTACTACTAAAACTAATCCAGTACGTGAAAGCCATGTCTTACTGTACTTTCCTCACAGTTCTAAACCAGGGGATATGTACTAGACATTTAGTCTGACTGACCCTACAGCATAAAATGCCTGGTCTTAATGGGTGGTCGGAACCCTCCGACTCAAACACACGTCCACAGTGGCGGGCTTGAAGCTTAAAATCCTTGTTGGCAAGACTGTGCGCTCTAATGTGCTCGAGTTCTTCGAATGCATTTTGCCACAATAAATACCGTACGTGCACAAGGTGCAGGGGTTTGACTGTACGGTAGGTTACGCAGCTAGCGTAGGCAATGCGCCCGCCGTCGGTAAATGACGTTGCCGTCGCTTGCTCCAAGCTTGTCCTCTGCAAGGTACACGCCGTATGTAGCGTCCGCGGCATTGATCGCTCAATCATACACCAAGAGAGTAACTTAGCGTTCTCCACGGCAGCTGCCCGCGGGGAAGCCGCTCAAGCTTGCCGTTGAACCAACTCACGAGATGTGTAGCTCGTGCACTAATGCTTGCTGCATGCGGGTCCGCGTACCCGCCATTTAGCAGCCGAGGTATGTGACGACCAGAACGGAACAATCAGGAGGGCAAATCCTGTCGAGCCTTCGGCTTAGACGCCGCGCACCGAACATCTTTCGGGACTCATGAGTTGTACCGAAAGTAGAATTTGAAGGTTGGCGATTTGTTTGACTGTGAAAATCAGGTTACCCAACGCAATCGAGGCAGCCAAAGGAAGAGGTATGGATTCCCTGTAGTTATTCCCTTTAGGTTTCATCGCCTGTGTGTAGCTTTGAGAACCCGCTGGCGCTCGCAGATGCTAGTCCCGTTATGAGTGACTCGACGATTCTAGCTTTGAGATGGGGCCGATATCGCCATAATGTCTCGAAAACGGAAACGGCCAGAGGTATCCTTGCTCGAGGAACCGTAACAACAGGTGTTCAGCAAGGTATCTTGTTCGTTCCCAAGAAGAATATCGTTCAGCGGAGGGAACTCGGCTGGTCTATACCAAGGGCGGTTAGTGCCTTTTAAGCTACTTTGTCGAGCGCTACTGCTTAGGTGAGTACGAATCTTGATTTTCGTTACGCTACGGCGGGAACCTACGGTAGTCAAGGTCTAAGGTTCGTACTCACCTAAATAACAGCACTCGACTAAATATCATGTTTGCTAAGGAGATATAGCTTAGGCTGCGGCTTTAGTATCGTGCTTAGCAGTCGAGCCGGCTGCCAAGAGCTGCGAAGCGAGAGCGCCATGGTAATTCAAACAGCGGAGATCAAGTCACGCGAGGAGGCACGACCCAGTTCGCCGTGGCTAGACATCACCCACTGAGCTCAAATGTATACCTGTAGATTGAAGACGTGATAGACAGCCTAGGTTTAGGCCTTAGCCAACATCATGCCACACTCCAGGTTGTCTTCTCTTGGCTCAGGGGGGCACGAATAGACTTTCATCCGCTCTGCTACGCCATCGAACTTTCACAGAAATCTGGTCGAGCAAGGAGATAACCTCTTGCAGCCTGTTCTAGACAAGCTCGCTTACAACGTTCGCTCGCCTGCGGTATGACAAACGAGACCCTCCTTGGTGGGCCAATCGACGTCTATAACACTTTGACATCTCGACAAATGCTAGAAATGTCTGGTGAGCTGCACAACAAATTCGAACACTGAGCCGGAATGTCGACCCAGACACCTGCGTTGCCGTCCAATCCATCTGCAAATGCTGGAACCCGTATTCTGGGGGCCACGATTGTGACGACATGCATTGCAACGATTGCGGTAGCTATGAGGTTCTATGTTCGAGGCCTTATGATTCGAGCGATCGGACGGGATGATTATGTTATGCTGCTTGCGCTGGCATTGGTAAGTCTTGGTGCATCGCTGAATGACAAACGCTAAGAATGCAAAGTCGATCAGTGGTCAGGGATTTATCATCATGGAAGTTCAGAACGGGGGCGGACGGCACATTGGCGATGTCGACCAAGATACGTACATCAAGGGTATGCACTACAATTTTGTAACTCAGCCGGTGTACCTGTGGGCAATCTGCATTGTCAAATTGGCAGTGGGCCTTTCTTTGCTACGCATAGCAGTCGAGAAGAAGTATCGCATAGCCATTTACTGTGTAATGGGCTTGATGCTATTTTACACATTTGGATGCTTTACAGTAAGTCCGTGGATCATTTGTAAAGGCTCGACTGACATCATCCAGACCATCATGGTCCAATGTGAGCGCATTGCCATGAACTGGGACCCAACTATCGCCAGGAGCTGCTGGAGTGTTACTACGCTTCGCGGTCTCGCGTACAGCAATCAAGCTCTCAATTTGCTTACCGACATCATCTTCGCCATCCTTATCCCGGTACCAATGCTGTGGAAACTGCAGATGAACAAAAGAACAAAGGCCAGCGTCATTGGCGTCCTGGCTTTGGGTATGTTCGCATGTATAGCAGCTATCGTCAGGATACCCAGCCAGATGAATTATGGCAAGGTCGGCGACCTCATGTGGGACTCCAGGGACCTCACTATCTGGACCGTGACCGAGTGCAATATCGGTATCATTGCAGGATCAATGCCGGCTATGAAACCAATTTTCAAACCTCTATTGGGCAATAGCCCGTATATCTCAAGCTTCAAGAGAAGGTATGACTTTAGCGACCAATATGGGAACCGCACTACTTCGGTCCGACTTCAAGACACCAATCCTCAGAATTTTGTCGACGTTAGCAGCAACAGGGACAGAAACGAGGATTTTGAAGCGCAGAGCCAAGCCAGTCAAGAAGAACTCGTTGGTAGCAAAAGCATCTCCGCTGGCAACATCGAAAAGACCGTCATCACCACGGTAAAGAGAGGACCAGAGAGAAGTCTTCCGCAGCGTCATGGCTGGTAGCTCCAGACAAGACAGCCAAAGGATGTGCGAAGCCTTGGAGGGCCGCCGCAGTCCAAGCTTGCCTCACCTGACGCTGAGGCCTCAGTTTCGTTTGGAAGAAGGCTGGGCGAACTGGCGGACAGTCGACTCATTCTCTCATTTCTGCAGATTCACTCGGTCTATCTGCTCGCAAACTCTGATGCTTTCCGAAAACAACGTTGATACTGTGATGTCTTCGGCGGTGTAAGTGGCCACTGTCATTGTTTGTGCCTGTCTGTCCACCCCCAGGCTTTGTCAACATCATCTTTCCGTACTTGCTCGCAACATGTTGTGAGCTCCCCACGGTACTCTGTAAGTATAAACCGCTTTTAGTTGGTACTGGGATGAGAGGAAGAAGAACAGAATTTCAAGTATATACTGTCTCCAGTCAGTGTCTCTATAGCTTAGACGAAGAAACAGGATTACATACAGGACAACGAGAAGGTTATAATACAGGCTCATGAATGAACATACATTCTCTGCGTTCGTCTCATCCCGGCTCGTGGAATGCTCCTCTGTCCTACGCCATGTCACTACGAACACATATCGTATTCGCATCGTCGAACATGATAAAAGATGTCGCAGCTGCCCGAGGCGCGATGAGACAAGAACTACGTTTGACAGGTTTCAGCCAGAGGTCCCGCTCGACAACTTCTGAAAGCTACCTGTAGCTTCAGCTCCGTCCATGTGTTTCATGTGACATGTTCCAGAGCCGCATCTCAATGCCATAGCTGAGCTGATCTGGAATTCTTTTGGCCTTGGTTGACAAGGAGGCTGCGGCGCAAGCTAGCTGGGTTAGGATGTCCACATTTGTTGCAGAGCCTGCCGGGACTTGTTTTTGAGTCGAGCAGCGGGGCAGTTGAAACGCAGTGAAGGACGGACACGGCCGAACACGACTAGTACTGTTTTAAGCCTCCACGTTGCGGGACAGGCTCCGAACTAGAGGGATAGATTAGGTAGCACGTTTCTGTCTGGATATGAGCGTGATTATATGCGGACTGGGCTTCTGTGCTTGTCTAGAGCTCTTCAAGCGAGCTTTGTCAGACTTCTGCAGCTCGAAGGGTGAAGCAGTCCAAGCAGGCTTGTGCCACGACATGAATGCTATCACTGCATAGTCATGCCTGGAATGGCGCACGAAGAGAAAGGGTCTACCTAGGTAGGGTTGGCGTCATTATTGGGTGCATTTTTGACGTATGCCGCTAGACAGCATCGTGTGCCTTGGGCTCGACTCGTACTGTGTTGACTCGACTCCTGCATCGTCTTGATCGTAATGCATTGTAGCTTTTTGTTGTACTGTTCCAATCAACCTTGTGTTGCTGGGCGAAGGATTTTCTATGAGTCGGACAAAGCTGCTCGTGGGGATCCTGTATCACACTGCGCTTTGTGTCCTCTCGCGTAGCCCTACTACTTTGGTGCTGCGGTCTCCGCCCGGAACGTCAAAAATGGACGCTCCAGCCTCGGCAACATGCAAACCTTGGAGCAAGGGGACTCGAGGATTGCTCTGACCCTTCTCATGTCGCGTCATCTTTCGCAGATGCACTATTTACCATCACAGCTTTCACAAGTGGCTTCTTCTAAGCCGGGCCATGCTCTCTAGACAGCCATATCGCTAGAGGAAAGCTCTGCCCAATCAGTGCTGAGTAGCACGCACCATTTGCTTAGGTACTGCATCGTCGCAGTCACTTTCAGAGCACGCTGACACAAATGCACAGCGCCTACAGACGCTTTAGCTATACCAGCCTCCCAGCAAAGCCACCAAGACATCTGACCTCCCGAAAGATCGATCTAAATGCTCCGATTCACTCGCTGCACATTCGGCGACACGCGACGGAGAAGTTCTGGCGGAACTCCAGCAGGGGAGGATATGAGACCACTTCAGAACGATGAATCCGTATACCGCCATTCCCGAGTCTCTGTAGTGAGGGACATGTCTCAACAAAGCGGGACATGATGGAGGACATTCTGGCAGACCTTGAGCGTTGATAGAATATGATAGCACGGCACCCAATAAAGGACGAGGCGCATGCAGGCCCTTCTGGCAGAGCTTCAGTGGAAGAGGCAAAGCATATTCAGAATGGATGACCTACGAAGGAGGAGCTGCACTTTGGGCCCGACGACAGGAATGAAGTACAACTCCACAAGGGCTGGCACCGTTGATGGGACACGACCACACCCAACGGCGACGTTCAAAGGAGGATCGATGCAGAGGAGGAGTTGCGAGGAAGCTTTGGCAGTCGACGGGACATGCTATACTCAGAAAAGGATGATCGGTGCTAGGATTGGCGAGGTCCCAGATTGTGACCGAGTTGACATCACTGGCGCCGCGGAAGGTATGGCATTTTCAGCAAGACGGCAATTCATGCAAGAGATGTACCAACAGGACAGCAGGTCTTCAACAGACTGATGATCATCGTTCGGCCCTCAACAGACAAGAGTCGAAGCTAAGGGGCTAGCAAGGCTGGAGACCGTGAACAAATTGGAGCATGCGGAGCAGAAGGAGCAGAACGAGCAAGAGGACGAGCAAAATGTCCAGAAGCAGAACGAACAGTAGGGTGGCTCCACAGGCAAGAGCAAAAGCTAGATGGCGAGTCACGTAACGAGATGCAGAATGCCACGTATGCGGAGGCTCTGCCAGACTTCTAGAGCTGCTTGAGCCGGAACCTCACCGAGGCCATTCACAGCTATGACAGCTGTGCCAACACTGGTGTTTACGCACATGCAGATCATGGCTACAAGCTGGCGCTACTGGGCAAATGTATGCGAGGTGGTTTCCGCCCGTCACAGCACAGCTACTCATATCGTGGAGCTCTAAAAGAAGCAAGACGTCAGCATGCACCTTCACAAGTGGCATACCGCACCTCTGGATTGCCTTTGATCCGCCGGTTCTTGGGCTCGGCGCTGGATTGCATTGTAAGCAGAGATCGCCAGGGCTCACGATCGTTCTGACAAGGTTGATAGGTTCCATCACCTCGCACAACTGACGCCGATACCCTCTCACCTGCCGATCGAATTCCTCAGACCTCGTCCTACGTTAAGCGTCCAAGGCCAGGACTGACAAACGTGCTTTGTCGGACTTCTAAGACTGTGCGCCAAGGCTTTCGAACGTTGGCACATCGATGATGAGTACAAAAGGATGGCGTCCAAACACATGTTCTATTCCCGCCGACCACATGATTCCGGAATGGACCAGTCGTTGAATCGAGCTGCCATCTGGGGATAATAATTAAAACGTGGGTATGAGGTGCTATTCCAAGAAGAAAAAGATTGCAATCGGCCTCCTTGGTGGTTGGACAGCTATCTCCTAGCAGCTCGAATGGACCGGAACCTGGTTGCGAGTCACATGCTCGTGTTGCTCTCTGCACGCCCAAAACTGCCTGCAGCGGTTCATCGATGCGACGCCCCACCGCTCTTGGCTATTTGCACATACCCTGGTGATTTTCGACGGCGCTCATGCGCAGTCCTATCAGTCAATGCACGAAGTGGAAGGGTTCCCCAATTCGGAGCGAGGGAAGCCAGGAAGAGCAAATCGTGGCGCGAACAATATCCAGTGGTCGGGCGAGCCAGCAGCCGCTTTTGTGGTATCATGGTCTGCGTCAGACGAGTCCTTCGATAGATGAACAAGTACAAGTCCACCCGGCGTACCAATCCGATGCCTAACCTCCATGTCCTGCCATTACAAGACCTAACCGCCAATCCGGATTCCCCAACCGCCAACGTGGATCACCTGGCAATACTCCTGGCGCGGCCAATACCAGCTTGCGGCGAACGCCTGATTTCCTATGGAACATCCTTCAGGTCCTGATTTAGTAGCTTTCATTGGCAACTCAAGATCTGCGTTTGCGATGCTGGTGCACAGGATACCCAAAGAGGGATTGATCTCCGTTGGTGAACTTAAACCGCAGAGCCTATCTCGACAACCTATTCAGCACCCTTTCGACGGCATCCTCGAGCTCAACTACGAGCGCCATATCCTCAACCAGTCCCTCCGAATTGGTAACGACGGCTCTCGTTCGGTGCTGCTAACACATCTCGGTCTCCAAGAACGACTCAAACTCCGCTTGTGTGTGTCCGTTAACGTCCGACCGCCGGCTATTCGAGTAGTCCTGATGGCTACTCGATGACGCTACGACTTGCAACGTCTAGCGCTTGATCTTGTACCAGGCCACAGAAGTCGAAAAGGCAACGTACGACCGAGGATTGGCACAATGCGGTTGGCGCTTCCTTACCCATGTTTGTTCGGTCTTCCTTCGCGACGAGCTTTACCACCAAATACCCAAGATCGTAGGCCACGCAGTCAGCAGAAGCGCAAGAAAGAAGTCAGCAATGTTGCGTTTCATTTGGCCGGCAGTGGTGTCAATGACGAACGGTCAAGCCCATACAACTTCACATCCGATATCAAAACTTTTGAAGGTTATACTTGTCATCTTTGACATAGACTCGGGCAGACTTTGTGGAAACCTCTCGCATAGCACACCTTTTCTACATTCCCAGAACATCTGGCCAGCGGCGAAGTGCAGCACACGTGAAAACAGCAATCTCTCTTGGAGTACCCATGCGCGACGATTCAGAGGAGCGTCCATGGGTTCACGCTCAAGGAAGAGTATATCCTGCAGCAGAAATGTCCTCGAGGGAGTGGGTCCATCGCTTGTCACACCTGTCGAACAGATGATCTCTAGAGGTCTGAGCCCAGCTGTGGGATCCCAGTGAACGAATAAGCCTTCCGACCCATCCGCAGCCGCTGTAGCCGCAATATTGAGGAAGCTGTTCGCGTAGACCTTGTACATCAGCGCTGCTTCTTGAAGCCAGTCGGATCTGTCGTCATCGTCTTGATAAATACATAGGGAGTCGATCCAGATATACTGCTTCTTGAGCCGCCTCGCAATCTCGATCGCATGTTGGAAGGTTAACGGAAGCTCGGTTACGGCAATGCCGGATCGTAACTGCTCGAATGTTGTGTGCATAAGCTTGAAGACTTTCCCGCTGCCCCAACGGTGACTCAGTGTCACATAGTGCCCTGTTGGTGGCTGATGTGCCGTAACTACCAGTTTCGCAAAGTCTCGGGCGTCATTGCCGACGTCGATCAGTCGACTCGGAAACCAAGAAGGCGTCTTCGCGACGGTGCACTCCACGTGTTCAGAGGTGCATGTTGCGAGCCATTCCAGTACCAAATTCCAGCTCTCATTAGAGCCAGTCCAGTTTGAAGCGTCGGCTCGTGAGTATTGCTGTTCGCCATCTACCTGTTCAATCAACACTGCAGCACAACTCGACCTCGGCACTTACCTTCTGGGCTCTGTAGCAAGAACATAACGACCGAGGCATGCTCGATGCCTTCAAATGTGGTGAAGTCGCTATTGGGCAAGGCCGCAAGCTCGAACGCGCCTGAGATTTTGAGGCTGAGGCTGACCGACGGTTGGAGCAGTAGATAAGTCAAAGGCTCATCATCCCTGAGCTTTTCTGCAACTTTCGCCTGTATCGGAGCGAGCTGCACCCAGAGCAGCTTGCAGATAGGGCATTTCGCCTTTGCCGAGCATTCAATATTCCGTAAATCATAATGGTGGAAGAACAGATATTGGTTAGGCAAATCTTTCAAGACCTGGATGCCTTTGTGATGGCGCAAGCAATCTATGCAAGTATGACACAGTCATACGGAGTCCATCGTAGAGCATCAAAGCCTGAATGCCCCAATGTACTGACATACATTCTGGCATATCTGCAGTGCGAACATGAGATTGCTTCGGACGATCATGCTTACACAGCCCACAATCCACGTGATCTTCTAGTTCAGGTTGACACCTTGATTGGCCCGGGTCCGACGTGTTTGGTCAACTGCTTGCACGCCATGCCACGTACCGTGAGGATGAAGCACATCCTATGCAGAGACGCAGGAAGGCTTGTTCACATTGACACCGATCACTCCTAGTGACGACATCAGGAGAACTTAGGACTTTCTTGGACAGATAGAGGTAGATGTCTCAACCAAGACAATGAGTACTACAACAGGACGGGAGCTTGGCTGATGTTTACTGCAGATGAGCAAACGCAACTACACAACCAACCTCGGCCTAACCTTTGCGCGCTGCTATAATGTGCTTACGATACACGACGTAAGTGTGTCTTCAAATCTTACTCCACATGGCGTGGCTGACATTTGAAGCGACGAATAGTGGAGATGAGAATATACCGCGAGCATCGCTACACATACGTTTATAGGGATGTTGCACCCTATCTTGTCCGGTAGAACCCTGGGTTTCCCCCTTGTGCTACAAGCGACCTTCCCTGAGCACTGCTCTGGCTCTAATAGCTGATGGAGGTTAACCCGAAGGGGGATACGGATCGACCGGGGATTGTGTTAGTACTGCTTTACTAACAATCGCCTTGGCTGCTGCTTTACGGATGGTTGCCTTACGCGGCAGTCAAGAGTCATACCGCTAGAACTGCTGTCTTGTACAGCTATAAAACTACGAGACCGTGTTGGGCATCAACACGCTCTTCAAATCACAAACGCACGTTTTTAGACAACTTTAAGCGGCCGTCCACGAAACGACCGGACTAAACCTCAACACACACTTCACAACTAGGTCCGCCATGAACATCTCCGCGGATCGCATTGCCAAGGTGACCGAAGTGACAAACAAATACGTGTCTGACTTCAACCGAAGCTACGACACAGAGGAAGCCAAGCAGGACTTCCTCTCAATCTACGACCCAGCCGTCAAGTGGGCTGACCATGCGTTTCTGGTGCGCAGGGAAGGGCATGAAGCGGTCTTTGGTCTGCAGAAATCATTTACACATTGTAACAAGCCGTTCAATGCAGAGTTGAAAGTACGCCCAGAGCATAACAGTTCCGAATAAGTGGTATGAGGACAAGACTTGCTAACGGCGCATAGAGACTAGAAGTCACATCATCAGGAGCAGCAACAGAAATTGTGTGGACCGGCCGGATGACAAATGACATTGTACGGCCAAGCGGCAACGTCGCCGTCAAAGCCACCGGCAAAGACTTTGTCACGCACACGTGCGTCCTGCTTGAGATCAATGAACAAGGCAAGATCGCGAGGTTGGATGAATTCTACAACAAGCACTGGGATGACGGGCAACCGGAGCAAGAGTATGCTGTGATCAGCGGCGCGAGCATGAGAACCTGAAAGTTGAAGGAAGACCCTGCACATTTCCAGCCGAAATAGAGTCATAAGGATCGGACATTAGTTTTGAGAGCTCCCTCGCGCTCTTAAGTGCATGTTCTAAGCTGGGATATGAAAATCAAGCGCTTTGCAAAGCAACCGTTCTCGGAACAAGCATTCCTGTGTCACATGTGAGCAGAAGAAACGAGGGATGCGGCGTTCGCCACAGGTCGAGTTGCTGATGTTCGAAGCAAATGTAGGGAGTTATTGTCTTGCCTAACGCACAGCCACTACTGTAAGTGAGGCGAGGCGGACGTGCTTGCATTCCACTTCTTGTGCGGTGTTCTCCACGATTTCCCAAACGGTGGCTATCGGCGCCTGTACACGCACCAGTTCGGAGGGCACTCGGTTTTTCCGTATTGCATGATTCTTGTTCGCTGAGGTGGCAGAAGTAAGTTCAATATGGCGGCAGTGCTTGTTGTCCATGGCGCGCTCAAGGACCGGACGCCGTTCTCAAATTCCGCCACAATCGTGGACTGCCAGATCGATGAAGCCGCGATCATCTCGGAATAAAACATTTCGTACAGCCACGCTGCCGCCAACGTTTGTGATTGCGTGGCAGCCAGATGTCAAGGCGATTCAGACGAAACCTCGATTCTGATGCTGCCTCGCTTCGTTTCGGTCGGAGGTGTACGTCTAGGTATCTCGGCTCTGGGGGTAGTTGGCTCGAAAGAAGGAAGTGCAAGTTTTTTTCCTCCCTAGTCTTATAGACATTCGTGCTCCCTTGCTGGAAGAGCGCTTCCCGTGGCCAGTCCTTCCGTGGCATTGCTAGCACCTAGAGGAACGCCATAGACCGTCTGGCGATTGTTGGTAGAGGGGCGCTTCAAAGGATTGGATACGTTTCATAGCCAAGTCACGAATAGCTCGTTCTATGGAAAGCAGATGGACACACCCCAGTGTGACGCGACGCAGGTATGTGTTCATGAGTAGAAGGGTAGAACCGCACCGGCACGTTGTCGCATTTGGCGGCGCATCTGGCGTCGCGTAGCTTGACGACTGTAGCAAAGCAGATCTGCCTGGTTCGTGCTGCTAACTGGCAAACGAGATCGGGGCGTCGTGCACAACGTGTAGCTGTAGAGGCACTGGTGTTCGGCTGCCGCTGAATGAAGATCAGGACCACCAGCTTCGTCCAAAGCAAGACTGCCCGCGAATCCTCCTCTTCTCGGCCAGGACGTTGGCACAATAGCAGAGCTTCTCGTCAGTCACTCGGTCTGTCTTTCGGGGCCACCTCTTCTGATCCCATAGTGCAAGTTGCACAGTGCTGCTGCTCTCGAACTCCCTGTCGAATGCGCTGGGGGTAGAGGTGTCAGCGATCCATGCTGTGGACTACGCTAAGCCCACTTTCAATGTTGGGCTCAGCAGGTGATGTTGTCGAGCCTTTAGCAGGAGCAGTACTAGGATGTCAATGCAAGCATGAGTTGAAGCGAGTGAGTGAGAGGAGTTCTCCAGCTTGTAATCGCATCTATGGGCACGCTCAGGAAGTTTAGCGCGTTCTTCTCTCACGCCATAGCATGGCCGAGGACCACAAGTGGCCGATCCTGGCGAGGTCTTGCTTGTAAGGTCATCTGGAGTGCCAGTGAGTAGAAGGCAATTGGAAGGCTGCGCCGTTCAACATACGGCATCTGTTTTGCTGGTATTTTCAAAGAGTTGTCAAGTTCCTGACGGCCCATAAGCTGTGCTGTGAAAGTGACACTTCGTGCAGGACAGTATGTAGCTAGCCCCAGATGATACGAATCAAGCAGAGACTTCCAAAAGTGAACGTGGGGGAGCGCAGGTAAGCAAACATTGCTAACGCGGATAGCCTCGGTTTATCTTAGCGTAGACGCGTCGCGGCGTGACCATGAAGATATACCAAATAATCCTTACCAAACTCTATGATGTTGCCCCTTGGTCCAAGAATCCCTCACAATAATCACGATGGTTAACTACGACGATGACATACCGTGAGCCGCGGAATGCATATACTCACAAATATTAATTCATCACAGCGTCTTGTCCGGCACCGCCCTGGACGCCCTGCAGGACTTCTACACCATGCGCAACAAGGATCAAGACGCTTTCGAGCAGCTGAGATCCTCCACCAGTCATAGGGACAAGTCGGAGATCTTGTCGATCTCTATGTTCAAAGAAGACTGGAATACGAGTCAATTTTGGGCAAGCTAACCCGGAGCGAAGCCATCATGCTTGGCTAACCCACAGCAGTTCACTGACGCGACAGCTGAATTCTTAGCTTCACAGCTCCTTCAGGGCTGCACCTCGAAAAGCACCATTGCCATCGTCTCCGCCCCGACTGTCTTCATCCAGCTCCAACGACTTCTGGTAAATGATCACAATCTTGAGTGTCCAAGCTAAACGGCGTAGTCCACCGGACAGTATCCTACGCCTGGCCGGATTTGCCTCCTCGAATATGATGAACGTTTCGAAGTGCTAGAAAGCTTTGTCAAGTACGACTGCAACAGGCCAACGGACCTCCCACCAAATCTCAAGCATGAATTTGATCGAATCCTATGCGACCCACCATATCACAGCAAGGAGTGCGTGCTGAAATGTAGGAAGGTTCTCATCAGACCATATAACTGCTAACGTTCGTACAGATGCAGAGACTGTAGCGTGGTTGTGGAAGGACCCAAGTGGCACAAGTGATGGAACCAGAAAGCGGATAGTCTGCACTGGCGAGACTATGAAAGACACGGTAATCGGGGCTTTCGATGGCGTTGAGCAGACTTCCTTCGAACCAGAGCATACCGTTAGGCTGGACAACAGGTATGCGTGCTATGCGGATTAGGCCTTGTCGTAAGAGGGGAGGAAACCGAGCCGTCTTGCGTCCGACGTGCGCGACCTTGCAATTGGCAGATCAGATAGCGACACAGTGGGACCAGGTTTGCATAAGGTCACACCAGCGGAGGAAGCCGTCCCGACAGACTTGATGAAGCTGGAGTCAAATTGTCTGGCGCTGCGAGGAATGTGTGTAGTAGACTGTGGTGAATTTGGTAGTAATTGAACAATCTTGACCGCTTGTGCCTAACCTCTGCCGACGCCGTGAATTGTTCTTGAACTCTTTCTCGATTGGGGGGGCCGGTCTCCGTAGTCTCCCAGGCGGTTCACCTTTTCTCGTCCTGTAATTGCTCATCTTTTGCTCTCCCAAACCGTGCACTAAAGCCGCAGCACCACGATCCTCTAGCCCTGCGTGGAATGCCAACACACTTGTAGGCCGGAGACGCGAAGCACTCGTGGAGTAGCGAACATCGCATTTCCCATCATCCAACAGTATCCTGCTTTCACAACTACTGTACTTGCGCGAGCATATCTCTTGGCAAGCTGCATATGCGTTTTCCGCTTGGACTGCAATGGGTTTATCGTGCCGCTGCTCTTTCCCTGAACCACAATGGGTAGCCGCCAGTAAATGCAAATGGGAAGCATTAGGGGGCACTCGCGAAGGCTTGGTCGAACGAGAAGATGGAACATGGGATCAGAGCTTGATGAAGGGAACCATACGCGTCAGCATCTTCGGTAAGCCTTTGTCGGCCTATCATTCGTTGGGAGTGGTCCTTTATGTAGCTGCTACCGTATTCTCAAGAGACGCGTCTGCGCTTGATGGTGGTGCATGGTTTCGAGGAGCTGGCAATTCTGGCTGAGCTCAGGCTGGGCCAAATGCTCAATCTGGAGACTCAGCTCTGCGATTGAGACAATAATTGTAGACCAGCATATCATTCACCGCCATATCAGATGATAGCTAGAAGGTTTCTGCAATTAGGTGGTGAGGTTCATGCGCTTCAAGATCGAGCGGATATCCATGCCGGTACGGATTTAGCGTCAATAAATGCCCAACATGAACATGGACCGTGTGCCAGCTACAGCTCCGTAGCCATCTCGAACTCCGATTCTAGCTCTTCTTGCCATCTTCGATCTTGGCCAACATGTTGACATGCTGTGTTAGCAAGACATCGCTCGAAGAACCCCCTACGCAGAGTTTCTGTGCACAGGCTACGTTGTGGCACACTATGACCCCATTGCGCCTCGCCTTTTGTGAAGCTAATCGTGCCCCTCGATGCTCAGTATCAGCCTGATGCCATGCGCCCTTCTTGCCTTCTAGACTGGCAGTATCCTCGTGTCCTACCTGCAGCTGAGAGTCCTCGTCCTCGACTTCATACTGTGTAAGCATAGACTGCGAGCAGCTCAACCTTCTAGCATAAATTGTTGGTTTGACCTACGCAGGCGTCTTTGCTGTTACGCATATGCACAGCAAGCCCAACCGAACCTTCTTCAGAGCCGGACCTCCCATATTCTGGACTTGCTGCATTGACTCGAACAGATTATACGTCGGCTCTATCAAGGGCAACAATACCTGCCATCACCGGCTCGGTTCCAACGACGATGTGATTATTCTGGCACCATGGAGACATCGCTACGTCGACGGCGCCGCTTTCTCAAGGCCTTGCCACACAATCAATGCTATCAGCTTTGGATATTTGTCGTATCAAGGATGATAAAACTCCAATCCACAGCATCCGACAGCTCACTCTCTGCTCACAGCTAGCATTATCCCTGCCTAGTCTGGCCTTCCAATCTTCTACCTCTACATCATTGCGGCTCTCACGACAGCTTCTGGCGTGCCTTGGGCGCTGACTTCACTCCGCCAAACGAATGCCGCGCTTAGCACCCGTACCCAACGCCCTGTCGGACGTTACAACCATCCGAACAGCCAGCCACTCTGTGTCACCTACGCCAGCAATGACAGAGCGTCCATCAGGCGCGAGAGCAAAGGCCCAAGATACAAGAGGTCGATGGCACTCGTGAATAGGTGGCAACGGTACAACAACCTGAGGGCATCTTTGTTGTTATTAGAGCCGTCACAGTCGTGTTAGATTCGTGGGAGAGTGGGTTCAACTTCCAGCCGGAATGGCTAGACTACTAAATAGAAAAGCTATTGACTCTGATTTTGTTTCCGCTGGCTCGTTGTCAATGCTGACGAGGATCCTTTCGAGCTACCACAGACTGCCTCCGCACAAACATGCCTGGCCACCTTGAGATCTCTTGACAGACTACCTACCCATCCAGCCTCCGTCAACCGTCAAGACCTCACCGCTCACATACAAACTCGCCTCGCTCGCTAAGAAAATTGTCGGTCCCTTGAAATCCTCCGGATCCGCCCACCTCCCAGCCGGAATCCTCTGCAGTATCTGCGGAGCCCTCACAGGGTTGTTGATCAACGCCTCGTTCATGTCCGTCGCAACATATCCTGGAGCGATCGCGTTCACATTCACGCCTTTGCTCGCCCACTCATTCGACAAAGCCTTGGTGAGCTGCCCTACACCTCCTTTTGCGCTGGCATATGCTGGGACGGTGAAAGCACCCTGAAAGGTGGCGAGGGATGCAACGTTGATGATGCTGCCTCGATGGCCTGATGCCGATGGAGTCCGTGTGAGCATGTGCGCACCGAGGTCTCTGCACAAGGTGAAGACTGTCGTGAGATTGACTTGAATCACCTCGTCCCAATCTGCCTGTGGGAACTCGTGAGATGGATGTCGTCTCTGAATGCCAGCAGATGTAGCGAGGATGCTTGGATCGTGTTTGTCGTCGAGGATGCGTTTGATAAGAGAGCCAACGTCAGATTGTGAGGAGAGATCAGCGGTGTAGATGGTTGATTTCCGGCCAAGAGACTGGACATGCTCGTGTGTCTTCTTTTTCGATTCGTCTCGCTGAATGAGAATGATGTCGGCACCTGCTTCTGCAAGACCAATTGCCATTGCTGCTCCGATGCCTCGCGTGCCGCCAGTAACCACCGCCGTTCTTCCCTCTAGGGAGAACATCTTGGGGAAGGACAGTGCCATATTGCCTGATTATGCTTGCTTGGTCGCTCTTGGACTATGCCAGCGGCTTGTAGCTAACCCTCTGATATACCTTAAATGCTCAGCCGTGCTTTTCTCCAGAATTACCATTTCTCTCATCGGCACCCGCTCACCATAGCGATCGCCAGACTTCTGTCGACTGCCGATTGGGATGTGGTCAATGTTGGGTGGAACATCACCCGCACGAAGCTCCGAAGTCTTGCGGAGAGGGATTTCGTGGGGTTGCTGCTTCGTCTCAAGGGTCGACTCGAGGCAGGCGCCGTTCGCAAAATTTGTGCACGCATTCTTGTGCAAGTCACGTCTTGTGCTTTCTGTACAATATCAGGTGAGGAGCAGAATTCATCCTTGCGCGTGTGTGGATAAGTCTTGTTGATTCTCAAGATACCCGTCAGAGCGCGTGACTAAAAACGCTTGTCACACATTGTCAAACCCGAGCAAGAGGTTCAGTGAGCAGGAGGAATCGCCCTTAGCATCAATGCATTCTTGTGCTTTGCGACTCGGGTTCAATGATGGCAACTGCTTCACCTCCTCGGGACCAACAGCGTGTGCGGTTAGAGTCGTGTGAAGCAGCCACATCTCGACGCCAAATTAGATGTCGCCCAATAGCATGGTCTATCTGCTAGGGACCTCCACCATTACGTCGCTTGTACAGCCACATCACCTGTGTAACCGCCTATGCATCAAACGAGCAGGCTGGGATGTAAGCCAGCGGCCGAAAGGTCTGATGTTGCTCTGTTGGGCATCTTTTTGTATATATCCTTCGAAGTCTCCAAAACACTCGTATTCTCGTGAGCTGTCACGCACCACCTGCATTACTCCCTGGTCGACGATCTGTTGCGCGCAAGTGGGGTAGCCATGCCACCATTGCCTGGCGAAGAGCGCCTGGTCACCGTGTGAGTCGAGTCCGAGCTTGAGCTTGCATGGAACAGCGTCTGAACAAATGGCACAGATTCGCAGATATCCACTACTACTTTGCGCAACCAACAATCCGTCCTCTGCTGCAGCGCTTTGACAAAGCGTCCTACTTCTACATCTATTACAACTCCACCAGACATAGCAGTCGCATCGAAATCGCCAACAACCCTGGTACGCCTGACCAAGATGCATTCAACGGCTACATCGACACATGTCGCATCACCAGCTCATACAGGTTTCCCACCCTTCTGACGATCGAAGTCGACGGCGTCCCTACGAGTCCTACGTCTCCGAAAGGTGGTCGAGATTCAGAAGAATGGCGCTTAGCAAGCGCTGATCCGAGAGATGCGAACAGGTCAAAATACAGGTTGCACACGCTAGACGTCTACTTCTGGGCTCAAGAGGATGCACGTCTGGTGATAGAATGCTTCAAGAAACTGCTTCCTCCGAGCCAACTGGATGTGGCGGAGCTCGAGTCGGAAGAGCCCTATCACGAGCCGACGAGACAGGATCAACCTGCAACAGCAATGAGCCCCACGGTTCAGAATCTAGAGAACCTCGCAGTGACAGATCAGTATAACGGTCAACAGCCACAAACCGGCGCCAGCCCCACCTCGTCTTTCGCAAGTCATAATGTCCCTCCTCCGCCTGCTGGTTTCATGCGACAGCAGATACATTCGCCGTCCCCAGCAATCTCAGACTTATCCTCTCAGCATGGCAGACAAACGTCTGCACGAAGCAACCCACAGTCGACCGATTTTACTCCCATGGCGTACAACCCTGCTGCTCCTGCTGCCCCAGAACCGATCGCGCACCGAGAGAAGACTCCTCCTCCAGAGGACGACACAGGTGGGACAGGATTGTCGCAAGCAACAAGATATGATCGAGGATACACACCGGGTGCACCGTCACAAGGTGGATATCAACCTGGACAAGGTGCACCTGTCTCATTCGGTGGCGGCTATGCTTCACCTCCTCCGCAACAACCAGGTTACACATCACCGCCTCCACATCAACAAGGTTATATCTCACCGCCCCCTCAGGGACAAGGGTACACCTCGCCATTGCCTGGTTCGAATTCAGGAGTACACACACCACATACTTTCCATGGGGCGACAACCACCACTGGACTCCGTGGCCAGCCTGCTTCCTCAACGGCTGGATACCAATCCCCATATCCTCAGTCCAATTATTCCCACCAGGACCAACGCAGCTCCATGACTTCGACGGCTCCCTCATTTGGCCCCGGAGCCTCAAGCACGGCCGCGCAAGGACAGGACTATTCCACTGCAGCCGAGCAGTATGTCCCAAACCAAGCTGGGTCGCAGCAGCCGGTCATGACCCCAGGTAGCCAATTCTACGAGAGTCTTGGGCAGCCGGCCAAGCCCTTAGCACATGTACGCCCTCAATACGCAGACTACCTCTCCTCTGGCAGCACACCTGTACAGTCACAATATACACCGGCCAATCCGTCGCCGAATCCGCCTATGGGAGGCTACAGCCAGTACAACTACGGCCAAGGCCAAGGACAAGGCCAGGGCCAAGGACAAACCCACAACCAATACGATGTCCATCAGCAACTTTACAGGCCAACTGAAGCTGAAGCGGGAACACACCATCATAAGAAGCCCAGCCGATCGAGTACAACCGACAACAGGAAGCCAAGCACGGCTGACAAGGTGGAGAAGCGGGTGGGGAGTTTGTTCAAGAGGATTGAGAAGAGGATCGGTTGAGGCTCGCTTTGCGACATGCACAAAGTGAGAAGAGCTCAAACGCTAGATAGATGGTCGTGACTTAGCAAGGGATAGATCATATGATGATATAGTATACGGCATGGACCTCGAGCAATCCAGCAGTCATCTTCCAGCCATTTCTCGTCTGTAGTCTCACTCTCGCCAATGATAACCTGCTGCCAATGCTCCTCGATTGTTGATTCCACATGCTTGACCCATGACCGTGGGTTCCAAGACTTGCACGGCCAGTAGCTACGCAGGGTACCATCCATTACAGTAGCATGTATCGGGCAAGAAATTGTTTTCGCTCGACATGCGTATGAAGTTACGCTCTCAGAATACCACGTCATGAACCTTGCTGCACGGTTGTCTGACTCTGTATGTATCGTGCGGTCATAAGCACTCCCAACCATGTCGTTTCGCAGTCCACTAGGATACAAAGTTTTCCCAGGCTACCTAGCTTCTCGTGCTGGGATAGATTGTCCTCCTGAAGTAAGTTGTTGTCCATGAGCGGTCTTCCTTCGGTTCATTCTGCTGAGCAGCTTCTGCTCCTGTTGTTACATTTTTGCAGGGTGTACCTCGGAAGGCATCTGATGGCACCTTCGTCGGCGGTCCATCGATCAATCTAGTGCTGAGTGGTAAAGATCTCGGCGCAAGGCACTCTGCCTTGTCGAAAACTTCTTGCCAGAAATATGACATGACTCGTGATCGATGGTAGCGGGTCGCAAAGAAGACGCCCACTGATGATGCCGGTCGGCTTCGGTGGGATCTAACCACGACATGATCATGATCACGACTCGGCACAATCAATGGAACGTCCCCTCCGTTCCGTCCTACCCTCATCCGTACCTCTTTCAGATCTAATCTTACAGGGTGTACCTAAACCCAGCAGCAATTTGCGCAGCCGTCGGTCCACTAGGGCCCACATCCTGCCCAGCGTTCATCTTCTTGTTTTGTTTAGACAGGTACATCCTCGTGACACACGCCATGATGACGGCACCAGCACTAGCTGCGAGCAGTATACAAAACGCAATGAGATACCGGGGAGCGCCGATGTAAAAGTAACTGGCCCAGATGTTTGGAGTATTGCAGATTGCCTAAGGTTGCAAGTGTCAGTCAAATACAAAGTATCACAGACCGTCCAACTACTCACGTTAATCAGGGCAATTGCTGAGGCTCGCTTGACCTTTGGCTGATTCAAGGACCCTGTGATCCAGGATAGAATGACAACCGCGGAGGAGTAGAAAGAGCCAGGCAAGAGCATCATAGCGAGATATCGTGCACCGGTGTTAAGAGTTGAGACTGCGATGATATTGGCGATGACCGTTATGATGAAGGGGCAAACAATGTGATAGAATCGTTCTTGTTTCTGCATGATCGTTAGCACAAGGAATTGGTGCAAAACGCAGGCACGGAGTCTGAAGCTGACGCCAGTGGTAGGATATGAAGAAATTCTGATGCGTACCTTATCGGAGTGAAAGCCATTGGCGAGCATGCAGAACACACACAGTAGGAACGGCGGCGCTGTCAAAGCGTATGTTGTGTTCCGGTCGTAGCCCAGGGTAGACACGACAGATGGGAAGAAGTTGACCACGGTGCCAACAATGTAGCATAGATACAAAATCGACATCAGAAGCCACGTCTTGGGGTCCCGCGCAGCCATCTTCAATCCCTGCCAGGCTGTTGCATCATCGGAACTATCTTGCTGACCGAGATCCTTCTCGAAGTTCCATTGTACCCATTCGATTTCCAGATCGGAGAGACCAATGATCTTCTTGTTCGAATTAGGAAGGAGGAAGGCGAAGATAATCGCGAGACCGACGGTCAAGGCTCCCTCGACGATGAACAACCACCTCCAGCCATCGATCCCACGAACCCCCTCCAGGTTCAGGATTGCGATTGCGAAGAGGCCGCCACAGGCATTGCCGATCTGAGAACCGGAGTAGAGGATTGCGGTCCGTAGAGCGAACTGCTGACGGTTGTAAAAGAGGGAAAGGAAGAACAAAGCACCCTACTCGGAATTAGAACCAAGAATGTCGTTCATCAGGGGGAGCATCATACCGGAAAGAACACAGCCTCGACAAATCCCAAGAAGAACCGGCACATCAGCAAGCCGATGAAGCTGGTCACAGTAGCCATGAGTGCAGAGATAACACCCCACACAGCCATGGCTCCGCAGATGTAAAGGCCTGGCCATGCAATCTTCCCTGCGATCATGTTCGACGGGACTTGCATGAGGATGTAGCCGGCAAAGAGGATACTAACAGAAGTCTTGTAATCCGTGTCTGACAAGTTAAGATCCTCTTCGATGTTCGCTAGTCGAGCACTGGCGATGTTCTGTCGGTCCAGGTAGTTCAGAATATACATGATAGTCATGATGGGCATAATGATGATGTCCATCTTCCATGTTGCTCTTTTGCCGAGCTTGTTGTATTCGGCCTCAGTGAGAGCAGAGAGATTAGGTGGTGTGACCAGGTGGCCAGTTTGGTCCCGGTGCTTTTCCTGGTCGATGTTCTCATTCTGAGATACTACGCTGAGTCGCTTTGGTGTATGCATGTTGAGGACTGTTGTAGATTGCAGCTTAGAGGAAACTCGAGGTCGAGACGTATTGTCGAGGCGGGAAGAGCTCTCTTTGAAGACATCTTGGGTCCCCTGTCAGCTTGACTCCGCATTTCCTCTGCATGACCTGGAGATGAATTACGTTACGTGACCCTCGTGTGGGAGGACCGTCGTTGGGATGGATACACAACCTGTGGTGCTCAATAGTTTTCATGGAGTATCCCCCGCGAAAATCTCAATGCACGCCAGCGATCGACCCCGTACTCGTCACCCCGATCTTGATTCGCACAGTTCGCTTATTGGCTGCTGCGGCCCCCACTGTAAACAGCGCTGGCGCGAAGGGCGAGATATCGTCTTCTTCTATCGAGGTTTGTATTGAACTGTCCGCCTTAACAAGCTGCGTACAATATACACTTCACAAACAACGGTTGAGTGTCCGTTGAGTTATCGTCGGTGTGGAATAAGCGAACTGTGCGGATCAAGTTTGGAATAACAAGTACTGCGGTGGGTTAAGGACCGCGGCGCGATAAGTTGCCCAAATTCGTTAGAATCTGGCAGCCGTTGCACAATTCACACCAACAACTTGTTCAATTTTGTTATAACAAGTGGCTGGGATGAATCCAGTAGCTAATTCGATTACGCTGTAGTTTGTTTGACCAGGTTGTGAATAATTAGGTCGTGAATAGTGGTCGCAAATGGAGGCAGCTTGTCGTGCGTGATCCTGCAGTAACCCCGGAAAGTGCTTGGCCAAGCACAACTCAACCTTGCTTGGTCCCCAGGCTTGGCAGATTTGGCGCTTGTTGGCGTCGATCCGCTTCTGGGATGTGCCGCCACCGCCATCATGTGCTGTCAGTTTTGGAAAGCAAGCTCCTCCCGGACATGCAACTCGGCCGGTTCTGCACGCTTAGCTGCCGGTTGGTATGTCATCAGTACCACGTTGACGAGATGATCTGATAAAGGCAATGGGTTTGATTTGTGCTAGCTATGGTTCTACGTGACAACGATTCAACGCTTGCAAAGAGAAAAGAAAGGTATGTCCCTTTCCTCCGTACCAAGTAGTCGACTCATCGCTATTAGTGGATCGGGAACCACAACGATCCAATAAACTAGCTGGAAAATTACCTGCGGTAGACAAGGTAAAGATTGGCGCATAAGCGGGAGTGGCAATACTAACCTCACGTAGACACCAGCATCTGACCAAGTAAGCGTGCAGCAGCGGCCACTTTGCTTGTCTAAGAGGATGCAAGCACTCTGGGCAGATTCTGGGACTTACTGCCATCGTTCGTCATGTGCTGTCGGCTTCTGGAAGCGAACACTCTGGGGCAGCTTTCTGAAATATGCTGTCGGCTTCTGAACAACAAGCACTTCGAGACAGCTGCGGGGACGTGCCGCCGCCACTAGCATATGCTGTCGGCTTCTGAACACAACAAGCACTTCGAACCAGACATCAGATGCTGTCGGCTTTTGATATCATGCACTTCAAGGTGAATCTGTAAAACCGCACTTCCGTCCCTATGACAGGCAACATTTTGATGTCGGCTATTGCTCGCTCCTAGCCCAGGGTTAAGGATAAGTATTGCTTCCCCGCAAGATCATAATTCATATATTATCTGCCGCGTCCTGGCAACTTCACCAGCCCTTCTTCAACTTTCACCCTCCAGCTCCATCTCGTCGGTTTCTTATAATTTTGGCAAGATTCCAAAAGGAGCGACATGGACAAGGGACCCATTGAATCGCCAGTCTCTGTGGAGGACATAAAGTACCAACATGGCGATAGAGCTCTTTCGATCGTTGGCAACCAACGAATTACGGTCACTGAAGAAGACGACATAAGGATCAAACGCAAAACCGACAAGGTTATCCTCGTCATCCTTGTCTGGGTTTACTTTCTCCAGATTCTCGACAAATCAGTCTTGGGCTATGGCGCCGTCTTCGGCCTACAGGAAGATACCAACCTGACTGGCGATCAATATTCTCTGATCGGCTCAATCGCTCCCATCGCACAGCTAGCATGGCAACCATTCTCATCCTTCCTCATCGTCAAAGTCCCTCACCGCATCCTAATGCCTTCATTAGTCTTGGGTTGGGGTCTTGCGCAATCAGCCATGGCCGGATGCATGAGCTTCCAGTCTCTGATGGCAGCTCGTTTCTTCCTCGGGCTCTTCGAGGCTGGATGTCTACCACTCTTTGCGGTCATCACCAGCCAGTGGTATCGACGATCTGAGCAGCCAGTACGAGTCGCGTGCTGGTATGGCACAAACGGCGCTGCCACCATGATTGCTGCAGCACTCTCCTACGGTCTGGGCCACATCACGAACGGCAGTCTCCACGAATGGCAGATCATCTTCTTGTTCGTCGGCCTCATCACGGTCGTCACTGCACCGTTCGTCTACTGGAAACTCGATAGCGACATACCATCGGCTCGATTCCTGACAGAGCATGAGAAGGCACAAGCGATTGAACGGCTTCGTGCCAATCAGACAGGTACCGGCTCGCGAGAGTTCAAGTTGTCACATATCACTGAAATGGCTCTCGAGCCAAAGACATATATCTGGATTGGCTTGTCGCTCCTGCTTAATGTCGGCGCCGCGGTCACGAACACTTTCGGGCCATTGATCATCAAAGGCCTTGGATATGACAAATACGTCACGGCACTGCTCAACATTCCCTTTGGTGCTGTTCAGCTGACCGTCATTCTGCTTGGTTCATGGGCAGCATACAAGATCAAGTACAAGTCTATTGTCCTTGCGGCGTTCTGCATTCCAGTCATCGCTGGCTTGGCAATGCTTTACGTCTTGCCCAGAGACGGCTCGCAGACGGGAGGACTGCTCGCCGGATACTACTTGCTAGCGTTCCTCTTCGCTGGCAACCCATTGATTGCAAGTTGGATTATCTCCAATACTGGCGGCACAACCAAGAAGGTAAGCATGTCCATCAAACCCTCGTACGCGTGTTACTAACGTTGTCACAGTCCGTTCTTATGTCGTTGTACAATGCTGGCAGCTCGGCCGGCAACATCATTGGGCCTTTGCTCTTTAACAAGCAGTCTGCACCTGAATACACATCAGGTCTCCGCAGTGTATTGGGTATCTTCGTGACTCTTATTGCCTTGACTGGAATACAAGCTGCGAACCTCATGTGGTTAAACAAATCGCAGGAACGTAAACGTGTTGCAAATGGCAAACCAGCGAAGATTAAGGATCTGTCGATGGTAAACCACTATGGCCGGGACCAAACTGAAGTCGAATCAAATGAAGAATCACATCTCGGTGAGAAGGCCTTGTTGGATTTGCCTGATCGAAAGAACGATGAATTCGTATATCTATTGTGATCTACGGTCACATAACAATATGGAAGAAACTGCATGAGGTCAGTTAGTCCAAATCAAAATACTTGTGAAAAGGAAGGTCTTTTCTACTTGCCACTCTTGCTGGCTGATCTTTTCGCACGATGATTTCTTGGTTACTCCCTGTCACAATCAAGAACGCATGGATGAAGGGAAAACGATGGTCCATGGACACATGAAAAGCATGCCTCTCCGTCGTCATGAATGCAACAAGGTTGACCTTCTAACGATAGTATGCAGACTGATTGCTACCATATCTTAGGTTTGCGTAATGGAGGACTTCGTACACCACGTTGCAGTGCGGTGAAATGATTCGTGCGTATGATAGTCCGACGCTGATGGGCGACGAATCATTGCGACTGCCGTCCCAGAGAACCCCAGAAAACCCCAGCAGGCCAATCTCAGCGCCAAAGTTTTGACGCTTTAACTCCAATGGAGGTGTCGGGTCTTCTAGCCCCAGAAGCTTTTACCTCCGCGATATTATTGAACCTCCCACTGACGCGTCGACGAGTGTATCCAAACTCGAAACTAGTAGAGCGAGCGACTTCACACAATATGCACAACTACGGCTTACGCAAGGATGGCTGCCGGACACAAGAGAGATTCCAATGGCAATATAGTCGATAACGACGCCCCATCAACTGCAGTCTCACAGCAGCAACCAAACACAGCAAATTCCAGTAAACCAACACGACGTTTCGAATGCACATTTGAAGGATGTAGCAAGTCCTATACACGCGCTGAGCATCTCGGGCGGCATCAACTGAACCATAATCCAAAGGACATTTACAAGTGTGATTTTCCTGGATGTACACGTACATTTGTCAGACAGGATCTCTGTGCGCGGCACCGTGAGAGGCATGACGCGCCGCCTAGCAAGGCTGCAGAGACATTATCAAGCGACGAAGATGACGGCGACGGTACGACAAGACGAGTAGGAAGGCCGCGGCTCTCGTCACTGAACAGGAATGCAAAGCTGTACGAGATCCAGACAAGCACTACCTCTGCGTCTGCTTTACAAACACCAGGCTTGGATCAATCGACGAACAGCGAAACGAATCACGCACCGCCAGTTACCACGCAAGCAACAACCGCAGGCAACTCGAATGTCGACCAAGCCCCATCTGAGTACCCACCACAGGCCAGTCTGACAGGCAGCATCAACGGCTTCTCCATCGATATGCTCAACTCTCAGCCACCGACCGGAGCGCAACCAGATGGCTACTCACGACACTTCGGCTCTGGTAGCAACGATTATCCTTTACCGACCCTTCCTGAATTCCATGAATCGCCAGCTTCTGTCCGCGACGAGTTTACGGCATGGCTGTTCGATGAGCATTTTTCAAACCCGGCAGCTGTACCCTTCTTCAATGCACCAATGAATACATTTGGGATGCTCGGTAACGACTTCATGCCTTTTGGCAGCACACCCATGTTCACAGATTTCAGGCACGATACGCTCCCACAGGACATAAGCTTGGAGATCACGACTCCTCGCTCCGACGGTGAAGTTGTGTCGACCGAGGAGGTTCCATGGATCTCGCCGTCGAAGCGGTTGAAGCTCGTCGAACTTTTGCAGGGCCGGTTCGTTGATGCGGAGAACAAAGACATTATATCGCTCGGGCAAGAAATTTTCAACGATGACATTGACGGTGAAGATCATGTGCTCAGCTTGAGGTCCATGCAGCAATACTTGGGGTCGTACTGGAAGCACTTCCATCAACAATTACCGATTCTGCACCAGCCAACATTCTCGGCAGATGCTGCGAACGACCTTCTCGTACTGGCAATAATGGCAATCGGCGCATCTCAGCTCGGATCTCGGCATAGCAAAATGAAGACCACAGCAGCATCCAGACTCGCAACCTTTGTAGCATGGCATCTGAGATGGCAGATATTCATGCATGTTGACTTCCGACCCCCAGCCAAACTTTGGGTTTTCCAGACATTGCTGTTGCTTGAGATATACGAGAAGCTCGCTTCAACTCGACAAATGCACGAACGTGCGCATGTCCATTCTGCCACGATGATCAACTTGATGCGGCGAGGAACAACATTGATAGGTGACGACGAAACAGCAAGACGCACACCTGGACCCACAACGCCCGCCGAGGCATGGCAAAGGTGGATCGAGACAGAATCGACACGGCGAGCAGCATTTGCAGCATTCATCATCGATGCAACGCATGCCGAGATGTTTGGGCATGCAGCCATTATGGTTGTACATGAGTTGAGACTGCCACTACCTTGTGACGATGCCCTATGGTCAGCGACAACAGCCGCCGAGGTTGGCAGAGTGCATGCCAGCTTGCATACCCATGGCATCAAGCCTACGACATTCCTAGACGGCTTGAAGCGAACACTGACCGGCAAGAAGGTAAAGACAAACAGCTTTGGCAGAACGATACTCATGGCAGGCCTGCTCTCGATCACATGGCATTTGAACCAACGAGACCTGCAGGTATCTAGCTTGGGCGCGTCGTCCTCGCTAGGTATGCCAGGCATATGGCGAGAAGCATTGGCTAAGTCCTTCGACTTCTGGAAACGTGATTTCGACGAGAGCATGAGCCATATGAAGAACGTATCACTGCCGTGGCAACAGATCATAAGCTCTGAGGATCGCGACGTATGCTCTGCAGCTGGTGTGCTGCACCATCTCAGCCACATCGCCCTTCATGTTGACGTACTCGACTGCCAGATCTTCATAGGAGCACAGAAGCTATTCGGCAGAGTTATATCACAGGTCGATCGTGACCGAGCCAAACACAAAATGCTGGAATGGGTCAAGACTCCGGCAGCGAGAAGCGCAACTTTTCATGCTCTACAGCTCGTCAAGCCGATCGTGATGCAGGCTAGTAGCTCTCTAGACTTTTACAACTGTCGTGCAGACTACTTGCTTGAGCGGGCGTGGGTGATCTACTACTCACTACTTGTCTTGTGGTCATTTGGTTATGCTCTGGACGGAGTGCTGAGACCGTTCCCAAGTCAATTGCCGACGCATCAGACTTACCTGTCACCTGATCTTAGCTGGTCTGGGCAGGTTCAAACGCCGATATCTGAAAGTCAGTTCCAAGATCAATTACACGATGCACGAACATACTTTAACGCTATTGGCAATGCTACTGGTCCGGATGACCTCCGCATGCTTCAGTGCGGACGCAACAGGCTTGTAGGTCTGCTCGGACTGTTCGCATCAAGTTTCAGGGATTCGCGATGGGAGCTACTCCAAGAGGGCGCGACTAGGCTTGAAGGAGCGATTCGAATACTGAAAGATGGCAATTGAGATTGCGAAACCGATGAACTGAAAGCTATACGCTTGGAGGTACGACCCGAACTGCCTGGCATGCCCTGCTGGCATCCCGAAGACCACAAGTTGATGTACTGAGAGGAATGTAATTCGTTCGCAGCTGCGAGATGAGAGCATACCTAGAATTCCCCTACCAAAGATATTATTCACATACCCTTTGGACCTTCCATGAAGCGGGATCGTCAGCTGATCACGTCATTGTTTGACTATGGACCTCCGCGCGGAAATTCGAAAGCACCGGGTTTGCACGCTTGGTTGCCGTTTGCTATGTTGATGCTGCTGCGGGCTGTATTTTTGTCCTTTTTGCTTGCAAATGGTACCCGCTGCTCGTAGCAATGGCAGAACAACATGTATGAGGTATTATTTATAACTGTCTAACTGTTGAAATATTGTCCTCGACAAGACAATTAGCAGTTTGGCGGGTGCAGCAGCGGCCACTTTGGTTGTTAGGGCGGGGGGTGCGTGCCGCTACTCCCTCGGGTAAAAAGTCTTCGGAACTTGGTAGGAAGGCCTTCCCTTCTAATCCTCTACCGTAGTGATCGACCCTCTACAAGTTTTGTGAGCTGGTTGGCGATGGAACGAATTAGCAAGCAGTATACCCTGTCTTACTGCATCTGCACGGTTCTAAAACCAGAAAATGTGTACAGTACCATTGGTCGGAAGAGCCCCACTGCATAGAACGCTAGGCCCGAGTGTAAGCCACCGAAGACTCTTTACCCGAGGGAGCTCCTTGTGCATAATATATGGGAGAAGCACGGGGGTAAAGTTTGGCTTGCAGCAGACAGAAGTACACTTTGCGGCACAGTGGGACAGCCCCCCATAAATGCTAATCCCATGACAATCCCACGCAAACCCACGCCCCACGTTGTAGGCTGCTGGACGCTTCCCCCACAAATTCTCCGCACAGGCAAGACAACGCCGGAACGAAGAGCAGCAGTTCCTCCATCGCGAGATCAATATCAAAACAGCTCGCTCTGCTCATGACTCGCGCTTGCATAAGATAGTTCTATTAGCAACATCATCACTGCGCAGGCTCTTAACTACACAAGCATTATGGCAACAGACCAGCTGAAGAGCCTTGCCGGTTTCAGCAACGGCGCAAAAGACCCAGTCGTACCTCAACAACCTCTTGCCAAGATCAAAAGTGTCGAGTACTTCCGAGTGAAACCCAGATGGCTCTTCGTAAAGGTCACTGATAGCGATGGCTGCTATGGCTGGGGAGAGGGTACCTTAGAAGGCCACACAAAGGCTGTTGAGGGTGCGTTGGATGAGATAATTGAGAGGGTGGTTGGATTGGAAGCTGAGTATGTCATTCTTTCCCACAATGGTCTCGGAGACACAGTTTCGAAGTGTGAGCATATGCTAATAAATGACAGTGACATCGAACACATTTGGCAACTGATCTGGCGTCTTGGCTTCTACCGCGGTGGACCAGTTTTTATGTCAGCATTATCCGGCCTCGACATAGCACTCTGGGACCTGAAAGGTCGCAAACTCGGCGTGCCGATTTACAGATTACTTGGCGGCAAAGTACGGAGTAAAGTGCAGGTCTACGCTTGGATTGGCGGTGACAGACCTTCTGATATCGAAACCGCCGCCAAGGCACGGATAGCTCAGGGATTGAAGTGCATCAAGATGAACGCAACGGAGGACGTGAACTGGCTTGATTCGCCGAAGGTACTGGAAGCAACAGTGGAGAGACTGAAGGTGGTGAAGGGACTCGGACTCGACGCAGGCCTTGATTTCCATGGTCGACTGCACAAGCCGATGGCGAAACAGCTTGCGAAGGCATTGGAGCCGTATCACCCGCTTTTCATCGAGGAACCACTGCTGGTTGAGCATCCTGAGGCGTACAAGCAACTTTCCCAACTGACTACGGTGCCGATAGCGACGGGCGAGAGACTGTTCACGCGATGGGACGTGAAGAGGTTCCTGGAAGACGCATCGATCGACATCCTGCAACCAGATATCGCCCATGCAGGCGGTATCTCCGAAACCAAGAGGATAGCGCAACTCGCAGAAACATACGACGTTGCGATTGCACCGCATTGCCCGCTTGGTCCGATTGCTCTTGCGGCAAGCATACAAGTTGCGCTCAGCACGCCGAACTTTGTGATCCAGGAGATGAGTCTAGGGATGCACTACAACGTTGAGGCCGGTGAGGAGGATCTGAATACGTACCTCGTCGACCAGTCAGTTTTTGACATTGAGGAGGGCTACGTGAAGGCGCCAACTGGTGTTGGGTTGGGTATCGAGATTGATGAGGATGTGGTAAGGAGGATCAGCAAGGATACGCAGCCGTGGCAGCCCAAGGAGTTTTATGGCCCTGATGGAAGCATCAGAGAGTGGTAGGCACAAGAAAGTAATCGATCTAATTCTTCTTTGCCACGGAGATGCTTCAATGTGTTCAACTTCAATTCCCCTCGTTCTTAGTGGCTATCACATCCAGCTAACCTGCCGGTTCACAGTGCTGGGGAATGTGCGCTTGACCAGTGCTAGGGACATTTCGAGTAGCCAGTTACCGGCCATACTCAACCGTAGCTCGGTGTCTATGCCTGACCAATGCAAGCGTCTGAGTTGTCAAACAGTTCATTTCACCGGTGTCATCAGCAGAGATCGAGACTCGCATTCTGAAGCTGCAGCTGCAGCAAGGTCGTAAGACGAGATGTCCCAACTCGGATCCTCGACAATAGGTCACTCCATTACGTCGTTTCGGTCGAGACGTCTCCGATCATTCGAGAACTGGAGTGCTTCGGTACGAAAACAAGGGCTGTCAGGTTCAGTATGAAGATGTTATGAGGTCAGCTACAGCCTTTAGATTGTAGGATGCCGAATCTCAGACACAAACTGCATTTTTGACCCTGCAACTCATGGGCAGTGATAATGAAAATGATGATTAGTATTACTTCACGAGTTCACAACTTCACTCCGCCAAATATCTCCATCTCAGCCCTCTGTGAATTGACCATGTCTGGCACCAGATCCTGGATGCTCGTTGCTCCAATCAGTCCCATATTGCCCATGATTTCACCTTTCAAGATATTAATCAAATGCCTCACACCTTCTTCACCATACCCGCCCGTCATACTGTACAGACATGGCCTGCCCACACCAACGGCCGTCGCACCAAGAGCGAGACACTTGATGACGTCCGTACCTCTCCTGATATTGCCGTCCACAAAAATCTGCAGCTTCGGAGTCCTAATCAGTTCTGGCGCATACTTCCTGATCTCGAGCAGTGTAAGAATCGGTGCTTGACCGGTGTCCACCGACCTGCCACCATGATTCGATAAGTAAATCCCTTCCACACCATGCTGATACGCGATGATGGCGTCTTCCACGGTCTGCACACCTTTCAGCACAAGCGGCAGCTTCGTGATACTTCTTATCCACGCCAGATCTTCCCACTTCAAGCCAGGGTTGAGCAACGTGCTCGAACCAATTTTTGCGATACCAGTGTTCGGCGCATCGGAGCCAAGAGAAAGTGCTTTCAGTCTATCATCTCTCTCGCGCTTCCCTAGGACGGGCGAATCGACTGTAATGAAAAGACCCTTCATGCCAGCCTTTTCGGCTCGGCGAATCAACGATTCAGCTTTTGACCGGTCCCTGTTGACGTAGACTTGAAGGTATTGAGACTGCGACGGTGATGACCGAGCCTGAGCAATCTGTTCAAGCGACATTGACGGGCTTGTAGGGATGATTTCGTGGACGCCCTCCTTTCCTGCGGCGGCAGCAAGATTGAGCTCCGCATCGGGATGGGCGTACTTTGCGAAGCCTGTCGGGCAAATGAAGAATGGTACTGAAGACTCATTGCCAAGTATTGTGGTGTTTGTAGTAATTGAGTTGACGTCCCGTAGTATTCTTGGTCGAAGTTTCAGAAGCTGAAATAGTCTGGCATTGTCCTGCTTGCTGGTTTCATCTTCCGCCGCTGAGGAGTAGTATGCCCATCCTTCGGGACTGAGATACTTCTGTGCAACAAGCTCAAAATCATCGACATTAATGATGTTGCTTAGTGGAGGATACTCCGGCTTGTCCTCAGCCTTGGCTTCCTCATCCTTAGATAAGGGTGCAGATGGCAGTGAAGCTGTGTCGATCTCACCTAGCAATGCTTCTTCCGATAATGTCTCTGAGATGAGCTCGGGATTATGTATCGATTCATATGCCGGAGTGGCATCGCCTCCGGCAGACTTCAGTAGCAGGCCTGCACCACCTGGGTGTTCGTCCAGGAATGGTGTAACATCGTAGACTTTGCCGTGAACTGCTAGCCAGCATGATTCGCGAGACTTATGTTCTGCTAGCTCGGTTCCGGTTATATTCTTCATGGCGGCAGGATCAGGTCGTCCGGCAGGCTTGAGCTATATGAGGTCGGTATCAAAGCGCTATGCGCCGGTAACTTTGAGACTTGGAACCGGATGAGTTGCGCTGTTGTATTAGTTTATGGACAAGACGCAACGCTGTTGAAATAGGGGAAGTGACGTAGTTTCGCTGTAGGTTTTAGAGATGGGAATTGGTGAACAATGATTATAAAGGCAGGTATCGGTTGGCCAGTTTTTGTATGAAAATATTAGTATTGCTAGATGAATGTTATGCTGGGCTTCATCCCGGCCAGCAACGACAGCGATCGCTCCAGAAGCGGAGTCGATCCAGGAACAGGAAATCCGACCTTTAGGCACGGCTGACGCCCGTTGTGAAACCCGAACATGCCTGAGCCGCCCGAACTTCGGTGCCATCTCCAAACTGCCTCTCCCCACGGATTTTGGCCACAATGACCACATTGCAAGCAGAATTTTGTAGCGTCCTTAAGAGGTTCGGATTTCGCGCCAGTTCGACTATTTCAATGCGACAAGTTTGGTAGATCTCCAATATGAGTCAGCAAATCGATGTTCTGCTCTATGGGCTGGGCGCTATTGGATCCTTTTACGCTTTCATTCTAAGCAGGTGTAAAGAAGTGCGCTTGACCGTGGTTGCAAGGTCAAATTATGAGGCTGTGAAAGGGAATGGCCTGAAAGTCGTCAGTCAAAATCATGGCGAGCATGTTGTCAAGCCTTTCAAAGTTGTCAAAACACCGGCTGAAGCTGAGTTGACGTTTGATTACATCGTTTGTGCTCACAAAGCCATTGGGCAAGATGCTGTCCCTGCTCAATTGCAGGCAGTCACCGGCGACAAGACCACCATTGTGCTCATTCAGAATGGTGTGGGAAACGAGGACCCGTTCCGAGCTGCCTTTCCTCGGTGCACAATCTTGTCGTGCGTGACCTGGGTTGGCGCAGTTCAGAATACACCCGGTGTGATCAATCATACCAAGTCAGAGGACATGCAAATCGGTCTCTTTCCGAACCCAGATCTTGAGAAGGCCACCGAAAAAGCAAGACTAGACAAATTTGCAGCCCTTCTGACTGAAGGAAAGACCGTCTTTCAAGTCGTCGACAACGTCCAGGTCCAGAGATGGGAGAAAGTGGTATGGAATGCCGCATGGAACTCGATCACAACACTGACAATGCTCGACACTCAAACTTGGCTGAAGTCGTCAGAGGACGCGATGCCATTGACTAGGAAATTGATGGCAGAGGTCATCGACGTTGCTCAAAAATACGGTGTGCCTCTCGAGTACGAGCTGATCGATCGACTTGTGAACAAGATACTGGCAATGCCTGGTATCGGTAGCAGCATGCAAACCGATTGCAAGAATGGCCGACCCTTAGAATTGGATGTCATTCTTGGTACGCCGGTGAGGAAGGGTCGTGAACTTGGTGTGAGTATCCCGACCGTGGAAACGATATATGTGTTGCTGTTGGGCGTTAATAGACGATTAGAGAACGCACTGTCCGCGAATTTGTAATTGTGCACATCACATCGTTCTCGCTGTTTTCTAAGATTATGCGGACAGTGCTAGGCTCGGCATTCGGCACTTGGGGGATGTGAACTTAGTCGAATCCTTCCACTGCACGGTTATGTAAGTTGATGAGTCGACCGAGGCAATAGAACATGGAAATTCGCTTCACTCCTTTCTTTTCAGTACGATATTGAGACAAGCCAAGCTGACAAGAGTCTCCTGGGTGGTCCGCATTAGCTTAGCATCGGCCAGGACGAGGTTTACCGTGTTCAAGCCCTCGTAGAGCGACTGAACGACAAGGCGCGTCTCTGAGCGGTGTGAACATCCAGTAAGGTTCTTCCTTGCAGTCGCTTGAATGATTCAAGGCACGAGCAAAGTAAACGGCGCGAATCCCGAGAAAGCCACTACTACTGATCGGTCAATTGAGGACATCGAGTATGACCACCCTTTCAGATGGCCGACTAGGAGAAAATGGTTCATCACGGTGCTTATGGCGCTGTGCACCCTGACAACCACATTCTGCAGCTCGATCTGGTCATCGACGATAGTCATAACCTCACAAGAGTTTGACACGTCCGAGACTGTGATGCTGCTGGGAGTCTCGCTCTTTGTGGTTGGATTTGCCTTTGGGCCGCTATTCTGGGGTCCGGTCTCTGAACTGATTGGGAGGAAGATACCGCTGTTCGGTGGCTTTTTCATCTTTGCCCTCTTGCAGATTCCGATAGCCCTCGGGCACAGCCTAGCTGGACTCTTGATTTGCCGTCTACTTGCTGGCTGTTTCGGTGCGGCGCCGATTGCGCTGGTCGGTGCAGCATACGCAGACTTCTGGGATCCTGCCAACCGAGGTACAGCAACCGCTTTGTACTCAGTCGCAGCCTATGCCGGACCTACTCTTGGTATGTAGTCATCTTTGCTGGCTTCGTTTTCTGATAAGGACAGGGCCGGTGGTAGGTTCGTTCGTGACGGAAAGTCATCTTGGTTGGCGATGGACTGCGTGGCTGATCCTGATTCTTGCAACAGTGGTTGGAATTCCAGCAGTCATTTTCGTGCCGGAGACGTATGGACCAGTCTTGAAAGAACGAGCGGCGAAGAAGCAAGGACTCCGATCGGGTGAGCAGCCAAGTCTTTTCGACGGCTTCATGAAGAAGTATCTTTCGAGGCCAATGCTGATGCTGCTGCACGAGCCAATGGTACGTGGTCCTGCTATGTACCAGCATCATCCTAATACTGTCTTCCAGCTCGACATCATGACCATGTACATCGCAGTGGTGTATGCCATCATGTACCTCACGTTCTTCGCATACCCGTACGCTTTCTCGGAGCGTGGCTGGAGTCGAGATGTTGGTTCCCTGTCGTTCTTGAGTATGCTTGTTGGTATTTTGACTTCCTGTGCAGCTGTGGCATTTTATTCGACCAAGTATTACCAGCCGCGTCTCAAAGCACGAGGAAAGATCCTGCCGGAGGATCGGCTACCGCCCATCATGCTTGGGAGTGTTGTTCTGCCTGTTGGGCTCTTCTGGTTCGGCTGGACGTCTTCACCGTCGATTTCATGGGTACCACAGATCATTTCTGGGTTCTTTATCGGTTCTGGAGTCATGCTCATCTTCACCAATGGCATCACTTACCTGGTAGACATATATCTCCAGTCGGCAGCATCGGCTATGGCAGCAAACACGTTCGTTAGAAGCGCAGCGGCAGCAGGGCTACCCCTAGCAGCGCCGACTATGTACCGCAGGTTAGGCACAGCCTGGGCGACAAGCTTACTGGGCTTCCTTTGCGTGGCTTTGATTCCAGCTCCGTTCCTGTTCTACAAGTATGGAGAGTCTCTGAGGAAGAAATCGAGGTTCGCCCCAAATCGGTAGGCATAGATCACATATGGGCAGCTTTAATCAACTCACGAAAGAAAGTTCTCTCTTAGACAATACTTCCAGCCACTCCGCACATATAGTCGTGCTCGTGGTGGCCTGAATCGTGTGCCATGCTTACTTATAGTGTCTTCTCCTTCCTCGGGCTCAGCGTACTAGGTGTAGAACATACTCTCTGCAACGAAGCTCGTCACTCAAGGGCACGGCTTGACAGTCTGATGTTAACCTCAAGAAGGGCCCGGCTGCGCGCCTAGCGCGATGCTTGGCACTCTTTTTTGCTCTAACTTCATTCGTTATCACTGGGCTCCTGTTCGGTACCAAGTCTGTGCAGTGGCTTTCGCCGCGAAAATGCTCTAGTAATCTTTGACGAGCGTCGCATGAAGAGGGACAGCCTCTATAGCGTGCTTCAATTTTGCTATATGTATCATCAAGACCTGGCGCCTCCTATCTTTGAACCCAACTGGACAAGACCGCCTTGGCGTAGAACTAACGACAACAGGGTTTCCCAGCTTCGCACCAGCTATCTTAGTCCATGCCTTTATCGTTCGAAGTGGTTAGCCATGTCTGGGACGCAGGGTGTTCGAGATACTTTCAGCAACAACCTCAGCAATCCATGTTCAAGCTGAAGCGGATATGTCGACGTTGCAATCACGCCTGCCCATTCATCGCTCAGAGTTCTGATTGCAATCCTAATGACCTGTTCCTCGTTTGCTGTTGTCCTCATCACTGATGTGTACCTCAATAGGCATGCTGACTATTCGTTAATGATAATGACTACAGTCCCTCCTAACTACAGCAGATCGAGGGCGGAGAATAGACGAAGCAGTGCCTACTCAGTTTTACACTTTGGCGACATCAGCGCGAGGACATCCTACGAGGCGAAGCAATACGTTGACGACGAGAAGTCTATGCTAAATGCATGCTCGACAGAAGCTTCGACACACAAGTTTATCTCACTTGATGATAGCCGACACCACAAGTTTTACAAGCCGACGTCCAATCCAACATGGGTGCTTCTATCCTTCCTCCTATTACTGCTTGTGCATACAACTCCTCGAACTTGCTGTCGCCTTGCATTCTGATTCTAGGACAATATCGAAGCTAGCTTCAAGAGACGTCTTCGTCAATAGACGGGCAATCCTAGAGTGGAAGCAGCAGGACCACGAAATTGTCTCGGTCACCATGGCAGTAACTACTTCCTCACCGTACATACGACCATGAAACACGGAGCCAGTGCTAAGGGCTACGCGGAGGGACACTAGCCACCGGAGCGGAAAGAGGAAGGTGTCCACGGAGCGACAAGATGAAGCTGGAGCAACCACTCCGCATACTAAAACTCCTGCTGAGCAGGCAACGATCCCGCCCACTGCGTCTTCCGTCACTAACAAGACCCCTCCCTCCTTCACGACCGATATTACCGTTGGTGCACCCTATCGAAGTGATCAGTTGTCCAACGCTGAACCCACTATTGATAAGCCTACGACCACCAGGGAGATAGAGAATGTGACCGGCCAGCCCGTTCAATCTAGCTAGATGACGATCACATTCCTTGATGCGCCCATCCATGACCACCATCGGTCAGGCCCCAAAAGAGTCGCAGACGTCCATCAAAGGTCCGACGAGCGCTGCTACCAATGGTAACTCTAAACGGATCACCAGTGGTAGTGCGCTCTCGACCTCTGGACTGCCTGACACCATGCTGAGCAGCCAAACTTCTGCTTTGAGAGCCGCCTCTGTCTCTGGATCTGCTTCTACCTCCTAAGACGATTCCATCTCTACCGTTGCTTCTGCTGATGAGAGAAGTCCTGAAACTACTTCTGCTCCTGCAGCATCAATTGTGTCATGGTCGCGGATCGCTTGCTGGACACCCAAACTCGGTACCGTGATTCCGGAGGGCACTGACACAGTCACTGCTAAAGTTGGCGTAGCCACGTTGACTAACGCAGACGGTTCCACAACAACGACGCTTTCGTTCACTGGTAATGTCGTGCTAACTGGTGCCAGGAGCAAAGCAACCAAGACTGTATCATACACACGATCCTCGACTGCTGGCTCATCGTTAGATGCCATGTCAGGAGCCGTGTCGGCAGCTGCATCGGCAGCTACATCCGCAGCCACGCCTGGTAACAATATCGCTTCCATGGCTGGTGGCAAGACAGAAAATTTCACGCAATTTACCTACTTCGTGGCCATGTATGGGCCGAACATGATCGTTGTGGTCCTGCAGTCAGCATGGCTGGTAGTCTTTGCAACTGTCAAGATGATGAGCCATTTACCAGCTGGCGAGCCCTGGCGGGGCATCAGCACGAGCAACGCTGTCGGTCGACTACCTTTCGACTGGTTTGTCTTTCTCATTCACAAAGGCGGCGTTGCCAATCACGGAGTGATGGTATTGGCAGGTCAAGGACGGGTTGCCCTTGCATTGGTTGTACTTCTAGTCAGCGAATCGATGAGCATTGTGCCGACAGCGTACTGCAAGACTGAAGTCTCGGACCGCCAACTGTGCAGTCCGAAATGGGTCGTCAATATATCCATCGTTCAGACTGTCGAGGTCTTCCTGGCTGCATGTTTCAGCATGGTACTCATGATCCTGATCTTCAATCGACGACGAGTCTCTCGTGTCTATTTCGAATCATCAAAGATAGCGACGATGGCTGATATTCTGATTCACAAGCCTCTCATTCAGGAGATACGAGATTTGCCTGCATCTGCCACGAGATCACAGATCGAGATCGATCTCCGGGATAGCCAATGTATGCTTGGAATCTTTTTTGCCAATTGGAAAGAATGATACGGCATTATCAAGCTCGACACCGAAGCATTGCCGTTCGAGAAGGAGCCCTTCTACAAGACAATGTTCCGTCGACTTAGTTCCTGGTCCGGAAGACAGGTCGACCATGTTACCCAGGCTTCGCCTTTTCTGGCGGACGTAATTTGCACCGAGCATCGACGTTATTCGCTAGGTATCGAGTGTAGCCTGAAAGTACAGCCAATGTCTTCCTGGTGAAATGCCGTCGGGGATACAAGGATTGGAGTGTCAAATACAGCCAATCTGGTTAGACTGACGGCATTGGTGTCCAAACGTGAAGCCGGATTGAGGGGTTATGATGGCTAGGTAGCGAGGGGTGGTAGTGATGTAGGCAGATCTCGGGAGTGACGAAGGGGGCGGGCTGAGAAGATTAGTGGAAAACTCGGAAAATGGAAAGAGGACAAGTTTTTGAAGTGTCTGGTATACAATGTGTATTTGGTGATGTGTTACAGAACTGCGACTGACATATGGAGTACTTCAGAGCTCGAAGGGTCTCCTGTTTTCCCACCCTGCCCTGCTAGATATGGATCCCTGAGATGCGCTGAAGTCGTGATGATTCATGGTAAAGCTTTGTGCAAACATAGATCAATGGTCAACATTGATGTTCTAGTCTATGACTTGGTCGGCCACCTAGTATCTCTGGTATCCTCGGCCACTGTTCATGGTATGCATGCCAGAAGGGTGAACCTGACCAGTAGGTGCGCCCTGCATCATCGCGAGCTTTTCACTGCGCTGCCGACCCATTTCTGCCCGGAAAGCTAGCAGTTCGGCACGATCCTTCTCGAACTTTGCATCCTCGAGTAGTCGCTCGTGCTTGCCAGCCCGTCTTTGCTTGATGCAGCAGAATACAAAGATGATTGCGGCGATGAGGGCAACACCACAGACTGAAGCACCAATGGCAATCTTAGCAGTTTCGCTGAGACCTTGCCATCTCTTCACCATTGATTCGCCGTCATTGCCATCGAGCTTGATTGCTGCGGTGTTGTTCAGGATCTTGATGCTGTCGAAGCTGCCTGAATTGTCTCCATACTCGTATTGCGTACCTTGGCCTGCTGCTGCGTCGGTGATACGGAGAGACTTGACGTACATGGTGTAAGGGGCATCTTTGTAGTTGACCTCGCCTCCGGCCCATTCGATGGTGTAATTATTATTGTTTTTGTCACCACCAGCCCAGATGCCAAGACGGACGTCAGAGGGTGTTTGAGGAAAGTTCTTGCCACCGTTTGCATCTTCGTACTTGATTGTTCGAACGATGTTGCCGTCAATGTAGAAGTCGATTTTCTCCTTAGACCAATCGGTGGTATAGTTGTGGAATTCGTCCTGAGGGCTGTCCACGGTGACCCATTCTGCTCTATCGTACGATGTCGTGTTACCCTTGCCGAAATAGTTTGTCTGCACATGAGTCTCGTTGCCGCCAATCCACTCCCAGTCTATCTCATCGAGGTCGTCGGACTGGATGACGATCGAGCTGACGATACCTTGACCCTTTGCTGCTCTGAAGATGACCTCCACTGTGCCGAAGAAAATGTAAAATTTAGATTTGACTGTCGGCGCATCTCCTCTGGTGCTGATGATGAACTCGGCACCGTCACTGCCATACTGTGCACTTCCTGCTGTCCAATTCCACACCTTGCTGTTCATTTCATTCTGGAGGAAGTCGATAGTGTAATTCGATTGGCCGAGGGCAGTATTCGGCGGGCATGTCGAGTTCAGAGGGTTACAATCAGTGAAAGTCTGAGCAAGAGTTGTTGCAAATAGAGCCGCGAGGCCTAGGAGTATTGTTGTGAGCTTCATGTCGATTTTGTGGAAAAGGAACAGATCTGGTCGAAAAGTTTCGGATCTGAGTGGAGGGGAGTGTGACGTTTCACTTGAGAATGAATGTGGTGAGGACCGTGCTCAGTATTGTGGAAAGAAGGCGTATGCTGGTAAACAGACACGGAAGGAGTGACTGACTGGTCGCAGACCAGTGCGATGCAGCTTGGTGAGCACGATTTTGGGTAATGAGCGACTGCTGTGACAGCGTGAAGTGTACGGTGAGAAACAAAAAGGATTGCGACAACGAGGATGAAGCAGATTAGAGATTGTAGGAGATGGGAGGCTGCCTCTTGAAACGCCAAAAGCCCAGGATCTGCAACAGGTAAGGGGCCCTGAGAGGAATGAGCGTTGCAGGAGCCAATCAAACGCCTGTCTCCCGTTCCGAACCTGCCAATTCAGATTCGAGTCGCGATAGCGCGACGAGCCACGGTCGGCATGAGCTCCTGTGCCGCCGTGGTACAGCGAAAGTCAGCTGGTGACGGACCTGACCTTTGTTTCATCTCAATGAGCATGCCCTGTGGCCATAGGTCAGAGGTCATCCGCGACATCATCAAAAGCAACTGCATACAGCGGCACGGTAGAGCGAGCTAGGGGACCGCCGCTGCAGGTACGGTTAGCCTAAAATTAGCATTACAAGCGCAGCCTCAGGCGCTACCTTTGTAGATGATGCCCTTGCACCTGCGTTACCAGAAACATACGCGTCCGACCCCTTCAACAGTACGCGAACTGCGGTGCGTTAAGCAGGCGAACTGGGCTCTCGTTCCAACACGCTAGGCCGTTATGTGAGGGCGGTAATCTGTCCCTCACTATGCCACCTATCCGACGATACCTTCGCATCTCACGACACTCTGTTCTCGAATGCCGCATCTTCCTTGAGAACCCTGCCGACGGCCCTCGATGGCTTCTCAGCCCTACTGATCCTGCACTACCCCGTGTTTTCGAGGCCGTCCGACCCCTAGTCCTGCCAAAGTTGCGGGAAGAGAACGACCGTGCGAAGGGCAAAGGTAAAAAGAAGAAAAGTGTGAAAGACGTTGTTGTCAAGGATGATTTCGAGGTCAGTGTATTTCTAACTGATGTTGCTACAAGACACAATTTGGTGGTGAAGAACAAGGAGGCGAGAGACAAGGATGTTGACGTGAAGAGCAACACGAGAGCGGATCCCGTCGTCTTGCGCGAAGACAGCGACGAAGAGACTGATCTCGCACGAATACCTGAAGCGGATGCAGGTGTGGACGACGCCGAGCCTGCAGACCAGGAAATACAGGATGACAAGAAACAGTTGGGCTTCAAGACCAGCTACAATGGCTTTGCGATCTGGGGGAAAGTGTTGTGCCTGCTGGTTGAGCGCAAAGGCGCCCCAGGAAAGAAATCAGCTGGTGGCCCAGATGGTGGTGCTCAAGCATTGATGCAAGAGTGGATTACAGCCTCTCAAATGCAGCAAGACGACGATGGTTGAAATTGATCTATCACCTCTCCTCCAACCATTGCAGCACTTCCTGCGCGTTGCTATCTGGCGGAAAAATCGGATACCAGTACTTGACGATCCTGCCATCCTCAATTGCAATGCTCAGCCGCTTGGTGAGCTTCTTATCCTTGTACTCAAAATAAGGCAGATCAAGGCCTTTCATAAATTCCAGCTTCTCGTCGCTGAGCAGATCATATGGCAAGTGCACCCGGTCATGCACCTCTTGCTGGTAAGGAGTATCTTGAGTCGATAGGCCGTAAAGGTTCTTGACACCGTACTTCCTCAGGTCGGGGAGATAGTCGCGAAATGAGCAAGCCTGAGGAGTGCACCCTCTGGCACCAGGAATGGCATCCCACTCGGGAGGGACTACCTCATGTGGAGCACCAGTGCGAGGGTAGCAGAAGATGATGGAAAGTCCTTGGAGCTTCGAGACATCAACTGGGGACTCTGGAGCGCTCGTTGGTGGCAGACGTATGCTCGGTACAGTCATACCAGTCAGATGATTGCAAGCGCCATCATCGACAGGCTTGGGAAGGTCTGTAGGGAATGTCGAGTCTGGATATGCAAGTGGTCAGCTGCGATGGCCTTGAGAAGATGTAACATGTGCGACAACTGATGCTAGCACGACTAAAACGTGGAGTGGCAGGTTGCCTTGAGCGGTGTCGTCCCCTGCGTCAAGAAACGTATGGTCATGCTCGCGAACACTTCGAGAAAGTCTCACGTAGTGCATGAAGAGGGGTCGTGCCACCCAACAGCTCCTTCAGCGTCTGAAATGCCTTGAATGTTGGCGAGATGGTGCTTGACTTTCAAGTACTTACGTGCCATGCTGTACGTTCGACTTACTAGACGTCTCGGTCGTAGTACACGTGTTAGAGGTCGTAAAGCTGTACGTGGCATGCCAGTGTGTCTGACGCAACAAGTTTCATGGCCGTTCGGAGAGGTGGGACAGGTATTTTATTGTTCGACCAACTGCAGCCAAGCATACTCATCCTTTTCCAGCATGCATTCAGCCCACCACGTTTTGCTACTAGACGAGGAGTTTGAGGACTGTACATCCCACAGCAAGGCAATCCTCCGGCTAGTATCAGTCCGATATGAAGCGGCCGCCTCGAGGCGGTAAGTAAAATGACAGGTCCATGTCGACAGTTCACCAAGATGCCGCTTGTCTATTTGTCTGCCGTGATCAATGTGCCGAGCAAATTTATTCAGCCCCTCCGTCGACCTTGAGTATTTTACGTGGACCGGTGCTCGCAAATACTATTCTTATGCAAGGATTCGCAAGCTGGCTCCAACGTTTCGCGGCCGTCTCCCCTCATGCGTCCACAGCGTTGAACGTTGCATCATCCACTACTGCTATAATGTGAACCTTGTGGCTAAACAATCGTGTTTGTTCAAGTACTCAGCAACAATGCGTCGCCGGACGGGCTCGCAGTACCATCCTTGTCCCTTGTGACAGGGTAAGTGCGCCACAGTATCGCTGGACACTCGAGACCCAAACCGCTGAATCCGAAAAAAGCAATCACACAACCGGTACCTTGCATGAAATAGCGTGTGACGCCCACGTGGTTACGGAGACCTCAACCGACCCAAACGAAGCAGACTCTGGAGAAGGTGGCTTCTGGCTCCGCTAATAATGGCAGATTTGAATCTGGATACTACTACCCCTTGTTCATGCACAATCGTCACTCACCGCCAGTTGCCTTCATATCAGTAATTTCCCGATAGCACATTTGATCAGGAGCAACCTGGCCTGGCGGAACGGTGACACACGCGTAGGATAAGTGCTCGTATCGGAAGTCGATCGCACTCTTCATCCGCCAGATACATGGCTGCAATAGACGGTAAAATCGACCGCTACCAGAGTTTCGAGAAGGTTACTACCTACATCTGACCACTTCGGAACGAATTCAAAACCAATAGTCGGAAGCGAGGAAAGCCAAGTAACTGCTCGCAACCTGCATGAATCTAAGACACTTGCCAGGTCTAGCGCTTAGAAAGCGAGCTGGAGAGTCAGCCCTTTGCGGCAGGGCCGCTGGCGGTGCTCAAGCTAGAAGCATCGAGGAAGCCTCGCCTAATCTTCGAACCTCGGTCTAAAAAGCCACGAGCAGCCATAATTTCGTGAAAGCGGACTTAAGTCCGCGTCTGGGCATTCGATCAAAGTAGTTAGGTGTCAGATACGAGGCACGAGCAACTGTTGTCCCGAAGCTAGGTTCACTAGCAGCTTTCGGGTTGACGCAGTATTAGGCGCCTGCTTGTCTGGCACTCAAGGCAACACGAGCACCTCCAGGGGATATTTCAGCGTCATCAGCACGTCCGACCAAATAAGGCCTTTCCGAATGAGGTCAACAAGCGGGTAGAAAGAGGACCTCCTCGATCGTGAAACAGCTGATGCAGCTCGTTGCAGACGAGTGTCCCTTTTTGTGCATGTCAGGTGGAGTTTTACTGTCATGACGGAGAGATCGCCACTGGTTCCTGGATGATCGCGCAACGGCGGTGGCGAGTGCCATCCTGAAACACGCTGGACAGTTGGTCAGGGGTATCAGAAGTTGTAAAGCGAACGATGATTTTCTGTGTGACGTGGAAATCGGGCTAAACCCAGCACGCGCGTGTGTGAAGGTCGAGCTATGAAGAACGTCGCCGCGCCAGCGGTCAAGGCGCGTCGCTTGAAGCAGTCGATGGTGGTCCGAGGAATGCAACATCAGCACAAAAGAAGATACCATCGTCGATCTTCGCATGGTAAGCCTGGGAAGCCGTTGAACACCAAGTCACTTTTGCCTAACCTAAGAACTGGAAAACTTAGAAAGCTATATCCAACCAGTCAGCTTCGTTGCGCAAACATTAGCAAGCGAGTCAGCGCCTTGTTTTTCAAAAGTATCACGGCACACCAAGGCCGCAATGCATCTATTACTTCCGGGTCTGCCGGCCGTTTAGAAGTAAAATTCGGGGACTTTCAATGCCACCTAGCAGTGAAGCTGCGGTAAACGTGCATGCGAGTATGGGTGATCGAGAATACCAGAACGATGAGGCGTGGTGCGGGAGTGTGAGCAGGGTTGCTAAACGCAATGATTGGACCATAGCATCGCCATGGAAGCCTGAGCGAAGACAGCTGGAAGGAAGGGGATTACAAAACGACTTCAATCTCGGCTTGGTCATCTGATGCGTGCGAGCCAGGTGACCGAGCACGTTTTGTAGCCGCATCGAATAGGAAGCTGAGGCACTGTTTGTACTACCCGAACATGAACACCACTTCATCAGTGCTTACTTTACGTGCCGGTACCTGCTGGAAATATTTCCTTTGACTTTTGGCTAGAAAGGCGGTGATGCTGAGCTATCACTCTTGCGGTCGTGATCGGAATACTGTCGTGTTAAGGAGACGGGATGAATGCATGCGATGACAATCTCTTCTGCCCACGGAAGGTTTACTCCGTAAAGTGCACGGGATTACGCAGGGTTCCAGGGGGAGTGACCCAGCAATTTGGAAAGGCAAGAGTCACTAGAACACACCGCTAACCTGCGTAAAGAGGCAACCCCTGCAGCGGGGCGTCCTTCAAGCAGCTTTGAGGCCACGTTGATCCCACCTGCGCCCAGTTTCACAGCTGAGGAGTCAGACTGGATCCATGCACCATCAGACCGCCATGACTAGCAAGACCCACAAAGTCGACTGACCTAGTGAGCGCCGTCCCTCGTCACCATTTCTGGCAAGTACAAACCTCGAAGGCTATTACAATGCGTCCAGGCCTCCCTTGGATATATGATGTTCCTTCCTCCCCCTCAGAACCTGTCTGTGCCTTTTCTTCCCTGTACAACAAGACACATAGTCACCTAATATCAGCTCCGAACCACAACGAGTCCTCAATCAATCTCGGTTCACAAACGTGTTACAATTAAATATATCACGACCACCAAGACAAAGTCTCACCACCACCACGATCAAAATGCCTTCAGGCTCGAAGTACCCTCCTTGCCCAGGACCACCGCCAAACAGACCTCTTCCTGCTCTACCCAAGAGACAGTAGACAAAGTCTTGAGCGCGGGGACTACTAATCCCGGAGAAACGGCACATCATGATCTCGACTGGATACTGCAGCATGCATCAGCTCGAGTCTCGAAGAGCAGCAGCATAGTGCATGCAGGAATATACGGGAAGCCAGTCCATGTTGGAGATGACATTCGTCTTGCATGGCCAGTTGGCAATCACTCAATTCGGAAAGAACAAACATCATTAGCATATGCATGCATGATGTGTTGGCGCCAATACACCACGTTTCAGCAACATGATTACCCACTACCGACATCCACATCCTCGTCGACCCTGCGCTTCCATGCATGCGCGCTTGAGCCCATGCTTACCGGTTACAATGCCACCATCTCCGCAATACCACTACGGAGACAATCTTTCTTGTATGTTTGGCGGCTGAACAATTCCCAGCGCCACCACAGCCTTAATACTCCAACATCTCACTATCACCCCTACGCCTGTATCAACACCACCCATGTACCAACGGTTCACTTTTTAGAGCGGACAGCACCATTTTCAATGCACTCGTCGGCTGGCCATGTTTGCAGATTGATTTGGAGGAACGGAATATCTATCAGTTCTGTATTCAATTCTTAATATACCCCAGGTTTTAGCAGCTGTATTTCTAGGACACGAATGATGAGGAGAAGAGGCTACCAGGAGCGAGCAGCAGCGAGCAGAAGGAGGACGCAGACAGTGCGGAGCTTAGCTTGATAGCTGCCATGATTGCACAATGAGCTGCACACTTTGAGACAATGTAATCCATTATGATCGTCGCACACTCAAATTCTCCTACTGATTTCCCTGACTAATCTGTCCAGCGCAACATGCAATGTCGGCTTTGACCAAGACCTGTTGGACCACATTGATCAGCGAGCTGATTTCCTCATACAACTTGAACAATGGAACCGACGAATTTAAGCGGAGTGGCGAAGTAATGCGCGCTACGCGGATTTGCCTTGCCGTTGAAGCGAATGCAAAGCAATTAAACAGATCTGTGACACTTACAGTTCGCTTACTGAAGTAGAAACATCACCTGAGTGTCTTCCCGAGCGAAGTGTTGGGCGAATTGCTTGGTAGCAGCAGGGTCATTCACTGCGTAACATGCCTGTTTGGGCAGGTTTGATGCTGCATAGGCCTGCAGTAACTCGTGTCAGGTCAACGACGAGACGACGGCGCACCAGAGCACCGCCACCGCGCAAGATCAGGGGACACTGTAAAGTACAACATGCCTGTATCATTGGCAGAGTCGGCTGCTGGTGCACGTGCAGTACAACACGGTAATGATAACGCCAAACATGGGGAGAATTTGCGACAAAGACCGGAAGGTCATGCCGCAGGACAAGTCGAGATGGCCATTAAGTTCGTTTCAGTATCAACGCGGGCAAAGCAGCAGGCGAACTCAAGGCAGCCAGCCATTCCAAAAATTCCATGCGAGCTTTGTCGTATTACTGCTGCCATCGGGAACACCCAGTGGTACTCGTAAGCTGTCGACTTCCCTTAGCTCCAGCGAAGAACAACTGGAAGTCAATCGCGTAGCATCCGCGTCCATATCCCTCAGAATCCAAAGCTGAGCAGGGGCGCTGAGTCAGGACCTTTTCTCGTGAAGCCGTGGCTACGTACGGAAACGCGACAGCTGTTCTTGGCTGTACACAAAACCAAGTTACAGGTCGACGTTCTTGTGCTCTTGGGTATCGTTCTTGGCCAGCAAGCATTACTGTTGGCATGAGATAATTTCGATAAATGACCGGGACACCAAGGCTCGGCATCTTAGCCTGACCTGAACTATCGCGGTGCTGCAGTCTTGCGAGAAGGGTTGACCCAGGTGCTGATTTTGGCACTGTGGACTGAGGAACCTCTCGTCAAATACCTCGCACGGCTATGAGCTTGTTGTTAACTGTTTGCATACTACTGACAGTCTGCTGGCCCCGGAGAAGGTGTGTTTGCCTCCTTCAGACTGCGCTCGCCTCGCCAGGACATGGCTGGATCAGCGCCGACCGGACAGTAGTGTCTAATCTTAAACGCAATCATATGTGGAATAGTGGATGCCGATGGTCGGTGCATGCCGTCATGCAGGAAAACGGAACAGGCCACTATTGGTCTACTGCAGTTCAAGCTTCAGAAAACGCAAGGGCTGCAAGATGTGAGATGATCCGCCGTCCACGCCAGAACCGCAGACTGGGAAAGTGTACTCGCAAGCCCGCTCTCCGTTAATTGCGATTGCGCGTCTATTTCTTCACGACGCCCAGCGACCCAACCGTGCCATGGCTGTGCCAACCATTATGCTGATTGCAATGATGCTCGATATGGGTCCGTTGCCACACGTGTCGTCCGACCTCGTTTGAGACCTAGTCTCAGCCTCCTGTACCTGCCGCGCAACAACAACTTCTTATCCATAGCTCTTTCCTTCATTGTTCTCTCGATACAGAGATAACGTTCATTTGCAAATTCAGCGCTCATTTCTCATTCCTTCTTGGAGGTCACGGTACTTTTCTTAGATCTTTTGGTAAGCTCACCATGGCTACCTTTTGGGCTTTTGGGTCAACATTATTGTCGCTCGCCGCAGCACAGGGCACGCTGCAGATACCGGTGACAGAATCGCTACCGGAAGATCACTCGGACTTCATAGATCCGTCGTTCGCTGGATTTGGCATCGAGCCGTCGAACCTCTTCTCCTTCACCGGATTTGCCGAACCAAATGAGTTGACCTTCCAATTGCTAGACAATCTGGTTAGCTATGCTGGCGCTCCTCCTCACATACGACTGGGAGGAAATACTCAAGACTACATGGTGTTCAGTGAAGATATGGACCAGTACTCATGGGTCAATAACCCCAGTTCAGCAGGAGGAGGTGCCTTTGCCAGTGACCACATGCTGATAGGGCCGACATTCTTTGAGGTTGCAAACCGATTTCCAGAAGGCACACCCATAACCTGGGGTCTGAATCTAGCATACCAGCAGCCAGATTATATCGACAGACTCGTGACGATGGCCAATCAGGTCATCAGTGGCATTCCGCGGCTTCGCCTCGTCTCTTTCGAGATCGGCAATGAGCCTGATCTGTATGCACAGAACGGGTTCCGAACAGGACCTTGGGGCGGCGATGTCTACGTCGATGAATGGCTGGACAGAGCAAGTGCGCTTTATGAGCAAGTGCTTCAGCCGAACAATCTCCCGAGCAATTTCTTTGAACCAGGTTGCACGGCATCGACGATCGGCACATCCTTTCAAATCCAGGACCTCGACAGTCTTGGAATTACGGTCCAAGCCAATGACTCGAGCACTTCGTACATTGCTTCTTGGAACCAGCACGACTACTACTACTACATCAGCGTGTCGACGTATCCTCTGACTCTCTATACTATGATGACGCTGTCGACCACAAAAGATCAATTCGACGCTTGGGTCACTCAGATACAACAAGCAGACAACACACCGTATCCGTATGCCTTACGGGAAATGTGTTCGGTCGGTCCCATCGGATACGAGGGCATCACGAACACATTTGGAGCTTCTTTGTGGTCGCTGAACTTCTTCCTCTATGCCGCCACTCTTAACATCACATCGGTTGAAATGCACATGACTGATAACAGCAATGCTAGTGCATGGCAGCCGATTGAGATGTACGGTCGCCAGCCTTTCGTGAGGCCCAATTACTATGCTTGGGCTGCTTTCGACCAAATCATCGGCCCCTCTTGCCAGGCTCAGGTGGCACCCATTAGCAACTTGGACTATCCCGGTGACTACGGTGGTCGGGTGGAGGCCTACTCAGTCTACCAGGACGGTCAGCTTGACACGATTGTGATCATCAACGCCAACATGGCGAATGTATCCGAATCGAAAGAAAGCTTGACTATCTCGTTGAGCCTACCATCGTCACTGTCCGGCCAAGTACTACATCTTGCGTATCTTACCAGCGATGGAGCAGATGCCACGGCAAACACAACTTGGAATGGTATCAGTTTCGAGCAAAGCGGCAATGGCAGTCCAACCACCGTCGATACCACTGACGCAACTGCCACGATTGCTAGTGATGGTAGCGCAACAATCACCGTTCGAGATAGTCAAGCTGTTGCCGCCAGGGTCGGGTCTAAAGTTGGTAGTGTAACAGCCAATTCGGCAGCATGTGCAGCGGTAGCATCGAGATCGCCTGGGATAGGATCCACGTCGACCTCAAGTTCCAGGGGTTCTTCTAGTAGTTCGAACTCTGCGAGTAGAGGCTCATCTGGGACCGGATCTTCTGCAAGCGCAACAGCTACGAATGGAGTCAGACGAATTACAGCGATCGTTTTCAGCACACTCGGAGTTGCGTTCATGAGCGGCGCACTTCTGCTTTGGACCTGATCAGTGATTCAGCGACGATGCAACGAGATGAAGTGATGATCTGGAGTACGGGGATTTTTTTGACCTGGACATATGCATTCTGAGAGCTCATACTGATACTCCGATCGAGGGCTTACATAGAGGATAGCATTCGCACATACACGCATTGTGGGAGTTATGCGGGATTGGGTCAGCTGAGACCATCTATCGAGACTTAGAATACATAGCTTAATGATTAAAATCTAGTGTACAGTTCAGGTAGTATAAATTCACCTCCTGCTTTTGCTTCGGCGGCATTGTGTTGACCGTTTAGGGTTCGCCTAATGCGCCCTAAGCCCGCATACTGCAGGGTATTGAGAGGTTAGCTTCACAACACCCCAACTTCTTGAGATAAGAAAATGATGAGCGCTTTCACTTGCAGACGTAAGAGCTGTCGAGTTCAACATCCAGATGGCGCCCTTGTATGTCCGCGCAAGTCGCGCTCATGACCATTGCAGTCGGCGAAGCAGCATGACATGCTGATCGTGGTGACATAAACCACTGCTTCTAACTGGCGTTCTCTAAGCCTCTGTCAGCTTGAACGACACCGATACAATGGCACCACAGCACAACTTGGGCGGCATGTCCGGCTTTATCCCCCTTCTAGATGAGCCCCAGGCTCTCTTGCCCTCTAGAGGGCAGCGACTGCCTTCGCTCGGCCAGTCACGCTCCGCCACCAACCTGTTTTCATTGCCGCGACGAGCACGAGTATTTTCTATGTCTGACGACGATTCCATCGATGCGGCACAGAGCATGTCTACCGATGGTGGGCCTCTGACACGTCGACCGACCATCAAGCACAGCATTACGGGCTACGAGCGCGACAACTTCGACCCTAACGAGGAGCGGAGGGTGGCGCATGCCGAGCAAGTCCTGATGACACCGCAGATGAGAAGCATGCGCTTGATTGGCAATAGTAACCCTCGGTATCGGTGGCAGCGGTACTACAAGACGCCGGAAGAATTGAAACAATACAGCAAACCATTGCGACGGTATTACGAGCGGGTCAACGTTCTCATTGCGCGTTACCTCTACATTGACCGGCTGCTAGACTCAAGTCTGATCCACAACCTCATGTCAGAATATCAAGAGCCACTGGATGCCATACCGGAGGAAGCACAGTCGCCGATGCTGAACGGCATGACGCCGCCGGACAGCAGCAGGAGAAGCTCGACGAACGACTTACTGACGCAGGCGCAGCAGCAGACGACCAAGATGAAGAGGACGCCAAAGGATCTGTACAAATTCTCGGATGAGTCGACACCACTGCTCTTGCCACGTGAGGACGAACCAGATGCTGAAACGCAGGCAGAGGATATGATTGATGTGCCGTTCGAAGAGGACGAAGGGGAGGATTCCGGAAGTGCTGTTGTCACGGTTGCGATCTACATCAATCTCGTCGCCAACGTGATACTTCTTGCAGCGAAAATTGCTGTCATTGTGCTAACGGACTCCTTGTCAGTCCTTGCAAGTTTGGTGGATGCAGCGCTGGACTTTCTTTCCACCGCTATCGTATGGGCAACGACATATCTTATCGCACGAAACGATCAGTATGCATATCCGATCGGCAGAAGGCGTCTTGAACCTGTGGGTGTTCTGGTCTTCAGTGTCATCATGATCACTTCTTTCTTCCAAGTCGGGCTGGAATGCATCAATCGGCTGACAGGCGACGACCACAGCATCGTTGAGTTGTCCATCCCGGCCGTTGCGATTATGCTGTCTACTGTGATCATCAAAGGTTTCTGCTACTTCTGGTGTCGGCTCGTCAAGAACAGCAGTGTACAAGCACTTGCTCAGGATGCGGCTACAGATGTAGTGTTCAACACCTTCTCGATCATTTTCCCACTCGTTGGGTTCTATGCCAAAATCTGGTGGCTGGATGCGCTTGGTGGGTTGTTGCTTTCTTGCTATGTGATCTTCAACTGGTCCAGCTCTGCTAGCGAGCACATCCGTCATCTGTCTGGAGCAGCAGCTACGGCTGATGATCGCAATGTTCTGCTCTACCTCACCATGAGGTTCGCAAAGACAATCAGGTACATACAGGGTTTACAGGCCTATCATGCAGGAGATAAGCTGAATGTTGAGGTGGACATTGTGTTAGAGGAGAATATCAGCTTGAGAGACAGCCATGACTTGTCAGAGTCTCTGCAGTACGTGCTCGAAAGTGTGCCAAATGTGGACAGGGCATTCGTGCATTCAGACTATAAGAGGGAGAATTTGCCGAGTCATATGAATCAGCAGGCATAATGGTCCAAGCATGGAAAATGTATAGTTAGAAAACACAGCGCTGAATGCTGAATGCTGACTGGTAAAATGTGAAGTGCTGGATCTTCTCACACAGTCTTAGGTTGTCTGCGCGCCTTGCCCATTCTTTCATGCGCTGCCGCGAATGCAGATTAAGCACGTAGTCACGTGATGTTTGCCCTGGTCTGCGAACGCCGTAGCTGAATATGAACCTCTAACGGCCCTTTCCTAGCATCGACCTTGGACCACCGTCTATCATCGAGACTTTAGAGCGCCGACCGCCACCAGCTCGCAGCGCAGCCCCTGCTTTCACGCATCTGTCGTGCATCAACCTCAATAGCGTACCAACAGATCAACTACGATGCTACCGGCAAATCACCTCAGCAGACTGCTAATACGACCTCTCTCTGGACCACTTCGCACATCCCTACATGTTGCCAGATGCTTTCCCTTACGGACCGCCCTTGCCTCGCTCAGGTCATTCTCTTTCTCATCTTCGACTAGGCCATCGATCAGATTCCCATGGTCACGGAGGGAATCACTAGCTACGAGTTCATGCAACCATGCGCACAACATGGGATTGTCACAGACACGTGGTATGAAGACGAGGTCTAGTGTCAAGCGGCTCTGTGAGGGATGCAAGCCCGTTCGAAGAAAGAATAGAGTCTTCATCATTTGCGATCGCAACCCGAAGCACAAGCAGAGACAAGGGAAATGAGCTGGGCGGCTGTCTGGGGCAGAGAATGTGTACCACTGCGAAAGCTCCTATGGGCTCGATCTAGAACCCGATATCAACAGGACTCGGGGAGCTGCCGCGCAATCTCAAAGACATCTCGCCAAGAAGCTCGTGTGATCAATTCCAGTGTGCAGTCAAGCGTGCACGATGATGGGTTTGGCCCTTGGATCTGCTACCACGATCACAACAGCATCTTCGGGTCACATATTGTTCGAACACAAACTTTGTACATAACTATCACGCTGCACAAATACCGATACTGCTGGGGGACGGATGTGTCTCTATTTTTGCCCAGCTTGCAGCCATAGAGATACTCATGGAATCAGATCTTGAAGGTCAAGGCGTTGTTATCAGCGTCATCTTCCAAACACTATTCTCCGGCTCAGCCGCTGGTCGCCCGCAGCACTATATTATGCCTTTCGGTATTCTCGCCCCTGAGTCCCTCTGAACCTACTCCACGAGCCCACCAGATGCCTTAACCCATTCCCTGCTCGTCCACCTCTTAATCCCCCAAATTCTATGCTTCCGCCCTCGGCTAAGCATCCGAGGCGCAAGCGTTACTGCCAATACTTTCAGAGTTGCCTGATACCCATGATGAGAAATAAACATCGTCGCTACTGCTGACTGGAACAGTTCCGTTCGTCTATTGTCCCATCCACGCAGTATTAGCAATACAGTCCTGACCTCTGATTGTAGCCTGCAGGACACGCTCGAACCATACAAGATTCCATTGGAGCAAACAGTCCGCTCCACATCCACATCCAGATCGAGCCAAGCAGAAGACCGTCTAAGCCATCGAAATCGACTACAACCAGCACCCGCGAGTCTGTTCTTACCATGACACTACCACGCTCCATCAACACCACCAGCACCACCACCACAAAAACCAGAAACAGCAACATCAACATCAACGCAGGCCATATCATTAGAATAGTCCTCATGGTCTTCTTCATCATTTTCTGCACCTGGCGCGTCGGCAGGGCCTGGATCAGTCGATATGATGGTTGATTACGCCAAACCGTAGGCCCGCTGGACTGTCGGCAACGGTGCGAGGTCAGTGCACGTTGGACGTGCCCGAGACAGAGGTAGTGACAGCATGGAGCTCGCGGCAGGGCAGGAAACAGAACGAGAGCTGAGATTCACCTCGCTGGGACGACTCAACGGGCTAAGAAAAAGCAGCGTGCTGAAAACGAAGATGTGCCGCCGCCGACGTACCAGGAGACCATGAGTGCTCCCAAGCCGGGTACGTGAGACGTCAACAGAAGTTCCATAGCAGATACCAGAACCATTATTCCATTCCATCCATCTCATCTCATCGTCTCTATAGACCAAACATATCACACTATACCTCCATCTAAAGCTCGAAGCCCATCGCTTGCCACACCTGCCGCCCAACCCAAGCATACCATACCATACCATACCATACCACCGCCGTCAGTCCTCACCATCACAACAGAACACCACGTCATCTTTGTCACGTTGGCATACCACTACCGACCGCACCGCGCCGCACCGCACCGCCCCACCATAACCCGACACCATCCATCCGATGGATCGACAGGTATTTTGTCGTCTCTAGAAGCCTATAGTATAGGCTGCCTGCCTGCCTGCCTACTCCTCGTCCGGTGCCAGCTATCTAAGATCACCTCGGTTCGGTGGCATGACACCACACCTACGTGCCAAGAAGGCAGGCATTTCAGCACGACGACGCACTCCAAGGGCCATCAGTGACAAGCGAAGGGAGAAGCAGGGTCAGAGCTCCATGCTAGGATGATAGCTACTGTAGTTGTCTTAGCGTTCTGGCATGCAAGGCACTTCGATGCCGGCTATACTCGTGTCGTGGACGAGCTTCGAGGAGGCCGCTGTGCTGGAGAAGCGGTACGGTGGTTGCACAGTCGACTGAGTCAGTGTGGTGTGGACGATTGCGCATGAGATCAGATCGGAGATATGTTCGGCTGGGTGCGTGTGTTCGGTAAAGACTAGTTGATTGATTCTCTGGAGGGGTGCTGGGGGTTAGCCACTGACTGGCTAAGGAAAGGTCAAGTGTAAGGTGAAGATTATGGACTCGCGAGGGAGGACCCGCAGACGGACTTCTACTACAGATGTGCAGCGGATGCCTGCATTGTTCCCAAACACCTAATCTACTCTATACCACTGGATCACACCTACAACATCGCCTTCGGCATCAACTTCATAGCCTGTCTAACCCCCAGATCCGCCAAGATCTCCTCGGTCCCACCCAGAATCGCATCAAATTTGTACGTCCGGTGGAACTGTTCAACAACCTTGCCCATTCCACCCTGCGTTATACCCCTTCCACCGAAGATGTTCACCGCATCATCCGCGACATCGTGCGCGCAGCGCGTAGCATATGACTTCAGCAGGCCGATTGGACCACTCAGGAGTTTCGACTGTTGCTCATAGGTCATATTACACATCTGATACGTTATTATCTCGAGCTGTGCCTGACACGCCTCAGTCAAAGAGATCATCTTGGCAAGTTTCGCGCGAATGACGGGTTGTTGGTTCAGTGACTTGCCGAAGACGATCCGCTGATTTGCCCATTTCATGCATTCTTCTGTCACGGTTCGCATCCATCTTATCACTGAGCAGGCCATAGCCCAGCGTTCGTGGTTGAAGTTGCTCATGATGACGATGAAGCCGTTGTCTTCCTTGCCGAGAAGGTGGTCGGTGGGGACCTTGACGTTATCGAATTGGATGTATGTCGTTGCTGCGGCGGTGGAGTAGGATGTTTTGATGCGCTTGGTCTCGATCTCGTCGCACTTGGGGACGAGGATGACGCTGAAGCCCTTGCTGGTTCTGCAGCCGACGACAAAATAATCAGCGAACATGCCGTTTGTTATCCACTTCTTGGTACCGTTTATGATGCTTTACTTATATTAGCTGACATGGCGAGTGATTATAAGGGTGGACTCACTAGTGCTTCCCGTCTGGTGTCTTCTCTGCTGTCGTCCGTAGACCAGCGACGTCTGAACCGGCGAACGCTTCTGTGATAGCGAGACACATGAATTTCTTGCCTGAGAGACATTCTTGTGTGACCTTCTCTTTCAGCTCATCGTTGTTGAGCCACTGGCGGACTGCAGTGAGGGAGATCATCATGCCTGCCATATTTCCGTCCTGGAAGCCTCGGGCGTTTGCGCGCGACAGCTCCTGTGCAACAATCAAGTCGTGGAAGTAGTCGAAATCTTCTCCTTTCACATCGCCGATGAGCTTCTTGCCGTAAAGGTGCTTGCCGGGACCAAGTCGCATGGCTAGCAGATTGTTTGCAGCCATCTTGTCGGTAAGTTCTTGTGATATGTATGTGCCATCTGCTTCCTTCTCTTGTGCTTCTGGGTAGATGTCCCTGTCGACGAATTCTCTGACAGCCTTGCGCAGTTTTCGATGGGATTCCTTGTAGTATGGCGATTTGAATGCTGGGGTTAGCCATATCGGTTCACCATATGGCACTTGTGATAGATCGCCCGGGTGTGGCTCAATAACTTCCGACTTTTCGCCTTGTATGGTTCCGATGCAGAGATCAGCGTACTTCACCAGGACCTCGTGCCTGTGCAGGTTGTAGAATGCTTGGGTGGCATCTTGACCAGCAAATTGCTGGAGCACGACATTGCCACCTGGATGGGCGTCGACGAAGTCCGTGAGGTCGTAGACTTTGTGGTCAACGATACACCATAGTGAGTCCTCGGTGTTGTTCTTTGCGACCTCTTCTCGAGTGAGTCGCTTGGTCGTGTCCTGGGAGTCTTTCTGCGCCATCTTGGTCCAGTGAGTGTGGTGTAAGATGAGTGAGCAAGTGCGACGCAAAGAGTTCACAGCAAGCTTCTACGAAGGCGTTAGGTGGCTGTTGTTGAAACTGAGGGCGACTGGGTGGCAGTTTGGGTGCAGCAAGCCTGGGCAATTTAGCTTTGGCAAGCGTGGTCTTGGAATGCCGAGGCACGATCGCGTGTGCAGCAACCAGTGAGAGGGTGCATATTTCCGATGGCCGTTCGGGGCTTGTTGTATTTGGTAACAGGCGTGATCAAGGCATTTCTCCCTTGGTCATGAAACGGAGGATTTTGTCCATTTTGATAGGTTGTTGTGGTGGTCCCTCTGTTGCTGTAGCTGTAGCTGTAGCTGTAGCAGGTGGTTGCGAGTTGGGTCTGGCAATGTCAAGGTCCATCTTTTCTGGTTGATTATCATCACCATCTTCGAACTCGTCTTCCTCGTCTTCTGACTCGTCCTCATCGGCATCTGGCAGCTCTGGCACTTGCAAATCCCGGTTTAGACCATGCACGACGGACTCGATGCCAGCGTCCTTCTCAGCTTTGGTATAGTCGGCCTGGAACCAGACATGGCTCATGGCTTCTCGCTGGGCAGCCTGCGGAGCCCAGTCCCAGAGATCTGATCGGTCTCTTTCTGATAGGGTGGAGTAATTGGCCTCCTTCTTCTCACGGTCTTGCTTGGACTCCTTCTCTTGGGCCATTCTAAGGTGCTGCTGCTCCCAGTCCTCCACGTTTGGCTCCATCTTGGATCGAAAGAGGTTTCCAAGAGTCTCGACGTGGTGCTTGGCAGCAAACGGGGGAGCAGGAATCAGCACTCTCGTATTCAGCAGAGCTTGGTGGGAGTTGAGTTCGGCAACGAGATGGTTGGCACTGTCGCGCATGGCGCTGAGGCGGGTGGTCAGCTGAGGGTAAGGCGGCAAGGGCTGCATGCTGGCGACATCTCGCTGGAAGGCAGCGACTGTGCCATTGAGTAGTTGGAAGCGTCGTAGAAGTCCTTCGAGGACCTTGACTGGGTCCGTAGTCTCGACGGGCGCATTATCTTCCTCGTCGCTCATGGTGGATTAACAGTAGTAATAAAGATGCAGAAGTCGTGGAAGGTGCGACACAGTGCGGTTGTTCTAAAGCAGGAACGCGACATGGTTAAGGCTTTTTGCTTGTTGCGTGTGCAGTGGTCGACCGCAGTTTGTCGCGTGGGGATATGGAGATGGAGATGGACCCAGGCCGTCGGGATCAGCGACATCATTTCGATCATCTGCTCGCGAGACATCAGTTCACCATCAAGTCATTTCGTGTTCTGCTATCTTTCAATCTTGTCCCCGCCTTCACAATGCCTCCTCGATAGTCGTCGGCCTTCTCAGCCTCCTTCGTGAGGCTCTTCCATAGTCATGCAATCAAGTTCAGCCCGAGCGTGTTCGCGGTGTCTGTGTCTGGCACCGCTAGCTAGACCCTCCGCCTCAACCCGAACACTTCTCAGATCATCCATACATACCAGGCGGAAACTGCATGGCGCTATTGTTCCAGAAGGAGATGTTCAGAGGCAGATGCGCATACACGCCCAGTCATCCTTTCACGACTATTTTTCCGCCAACGAATCAATAGATCGAGGCTGGCTAAAAAATGGTCTGCTTGCTGTACGACGCACCAAGGGCCGTCATGGCCCCTCGGATGAGACAGTAGAGAGCACTACGGATGTGAAGAATTCTAAAGCGACCGAGGACGAACCAGAACAGGTCAAGCCAGGAGTGGTGGCGACAGCTGCACTGCTTGACAATGAGCTGCTGCCGCATAGAAGGAGGTGGCAGCAGAAGAAAGCTGCCCAAGCAGAGCCCACAAAAGAAGATGAAGAACAGCTACCACTCGACGCCTCTTCACGACTGGCAACCGCCGCCGCCGCCATGCCTGATACTGCTTCCTTGCGAAGGAAGATGGCGACATACCTCTCCTTATCCAAGCCACGTCTGTCCTTCCTCATCCTCTTGACCACCACCTCCGCCTACTCCTTGTACCCAATCCCTGACATCCTCTCGAGCACAACATCAGTCGCTGATGCCAACACCACCCTCTCTACATCGACACTAACCTTCCTCTTCCTCACCACCGGTACCTTCCTCTCCTGCGCCTCAGCCAATGCCTTCAACATGCTCTTCGAGCCGAAATACGACGCCTTAATGAAACGAACACGTAACAGACCTCTCGTCCGAAAACTCATTTCTCCTCGCGGAGCACTCCTCTTCGCTCTGACCTGTGGTGTCACCGGCCTAGCGCTGCTGGACTTTGGTACAAATCCCACCGTAGCTGCTCTATCCGGCCTAAACATCTTCCTCTACGGTTTCGTCTACACCCCCATGAAGAGGATGTCCTGGCTGAATACTTGGGTCGGAGCAATAGTCGGCGGTATCCCACCACTCATGGGCTGGGCAGCAGCGGCCGGTGAGACAGCAACGAGCGAACACCACTCATGGAAAGATCTGCTCTTCTCCGACGCCTCACTGGGCGGATGGCTGCTCGCAGGTCTGCTCTTCGCCTGGCAATTCCCCCATTTCAACAGCCTGTCGCATACTATTCGAGATGACTATAAGAACGCAGGCCACAAAATGCTTGCATGGATGAACCCTGCTCGCAATGCAAGAGTCGCCCTTCGGTACTCCATCGCCATGTTTCCCTTATGTTTCGGCATGTACTACGCCGGCCTCGTCAATCCCGGCTTCCTGGTCATCAGCACCGGCTGCAACCTCTGGATGCTGAAAGAAGCCGTGAAGTTCTGGAAACATCAAGGCACCAAGGGCAGCGCGAGAGGCTTGTTTTGGGCTAGTGTCTGGCAATTGCCATTGGTCCTGGTTGGAGCATTGCTGTGCAAGACGGGCATCTGGGATGGTTTCCTGGGTGGCAAAGAGCAAGTCAGTATCTATGAGGATCTGGACGAAGTGGAACTTGTGCCCATCGGTGAGGGACTAGGAATGGATGAGCCCGTTGCTAGGACAGAGTCGATGCAGACTCCCCATCAAAACAACCACAATCTCGCCATGCTGGGCTTCAAGCCACCAAGTTGAGGTGACGGTGGCTTATCCAACACCTGTAATTTACAATGGCTGGAACTATGTAGATTGACACCCATGAGTATGTCTCACCCATAGACAACGACAGTCCCATATCGAGAAGCGACAACCACCCTAGCGTCGATCTCTCACGCGGTATTGGTGCCGTGTTCCGGCCCCCTACCAGAAGAAAGGAGGTGTCGGCATCAGAGCGCTGAGCAGCCAGCGACTGAGTTCGCGCGCACAAGCGGCATAAGGAAACGTCTCGTTGCCAGCCATGCATAGTCCGCTCATAAATTTGAGAAAATCCTCTGCAGCGAGGACCGTTTGATCGCTCTGGTGAGGAGCGCGTGTCCTCCTAACGTACCCCAGCAAGCGTAACCTTGGGAGGAAGAAGTGTGCTGCGATCGCCGGCGGGAGAGGGGTAAATTGTGGTATAGGGAGGATTGTGTAGCAATATGCACTTAGAGCGTACGATGGCGCGGTATGAGCAGCAGCACTATCCATATCCCAGAAAGATTGGCGTGTATAGCGGAGATCTGTAAATTATTCATCGTCATCATCATCATTCCCCAGTGTATATCGCTCAGAAGTTCAGAGGCAAGCACATCCTTTGTTACTGAGCAGTTCATTCCCACCTCCACCACCTCACCTCACCTCACAACTTCACCTCCCTCCCCCTCCCCCTGCTCATCCCAACCACCTCCCCCAACTCCGTAACCGGGACATTCTGCGCTAACGGCCCCACCTTCCCCCTCACGTGCGTCCTCTGCTCAAACGCATACGCCATCCCGATCAACGTCTCCTCACTCCACTTCCCCGCCATAAACGCCAGTCCAAACGGTATCCCCGGCCCCGTCGCATTGAGGTCGCCTCGTGCGTTCTGCGTCACGTTGGTCTCGGCTGGATATGAGCCCATCGGCACTGTGACGACGGGTGTGCCGAGGATGGCAGGGAAGTGACTTGCGAAGAAGGTCGGCATGATCAGCGCGTCGAGACTGTGGTTCTTCATTGACCCTGTCAGGCCTTGCGGGCCGGCGAGTTCAAGGCCGAGGGTGTAGTTGCCCCAGAATTGCGGAGTGGTGTTGTTGAGCCCGTCGAAGTAGTCGAGTGCTTGGTCCCAGACTGCGGTGTCGCGGTCGGGGTAGTCTTCTAGTGGGAAGGTTTGGGTGAAGTTGCGCACGTCTTCGAGATTGTGGACATTCTGTGGGTTGTATGTGAGTTGGGCGAGGTATTTCGGGAGATCAGAGATGAAGTCGCCATCGAAGACTACGCTTGTGCGGTTGGCGGGCTCTATGTCGTAGCCTGGCCAGGTGGTGTTGTCGATTATCGTTGCGCCTGCTGCACGCAAGACGGGCAGAGCGTAGTTGTCGAATGAGTTGAGGATGGCGCCGTAGCGACCCTGCCTGATGCGCGGAGTGTCGAAGACATTGCGAGGAATCCCGATACGCTTCCCTCGAAGAGCGGAGAAGTTGCATGCTGCGACGTAGTCGGGTATTGTGTAGTTTGGGAAGGGGATAGCGGACGTGTAGTTGTCGTACGGAGAGTATCCCGCGATCGCGTTGAGGACATATGCTGCGTCCTTGACTGTGCGAGCTATGGGACCAACTGTGTCTTGGTGCTCGGACAGAGGAATGACAAGATCTCGAGAAGTAAGGCCGACTGTGGGCTTTATTCCAACGACATTGTTGATCGCGCTAGGGCTAATGATACTGCCGTCTGTCTCGGACCCTAGCGTGGCGAATGCGAGACCTAACGAACTTGACACAGCGCTTCCACTACTACTGCCGCTCGGGTCCTGGTCGGGGAAATAAGCACCAACGACTTGACCGCCGATGGCAGACCAGCCGTTGGAGCTGTTGTCAGATCTGAAGTTGGCCCATTGAGACAGGTTAGCCTTGCCAAGGATGACTGCACCGGCCTCCCTGAGCTTTGCAGCCAAAGTGCTATCTCGTGGTATCTTGGCGCCCGCCAAAGAATACGACCCTGCTGTGTTGTCCATTGAGTCATTGGTGCCGATGTTGTTCTTGATAAGGATGGGAAGGCCGTGCAGGGGTCCTCGTACGGTTCCTTTTACACGCTCTGCATCGAGTCGTTGAGCTATGGCGAGAGCATCAGGATTGAGCTGAGTGACCGCTCGAAGAGTGCTATTGACATCGTTGATCCGGGCAATGTATGCATTAACTAGATCAGCACTTGTGAAGAGCCCGCTCTCAAGGCCAGTAGTCAACTCTTCAGCTGTGACATCAAGTAGTGAAGGGAACGGAGTGCCGTTGATCGACGTCCTTGTATTGCACGACGACTGTGCAGATGTGAGGAGGCCGAAGGTGATGGCCGAGAGCGAGCACAGCAGCGACACCTTCATTTTGACGGCACAGGTTAGCCCAGAGACTCCTCAAGTCTACCGTTGCTGTTCATCAACAAGATTTGCGAACAGGAGCGCGCCGACGGAGGTAGATAAGTATTTCGTTCTGAGAAGCTCTTCGACACGATCATCAGTAGGAAGGTGGACCAGTCCTGAATAGCGATTGGTTGCGCAGGCACAGATCCAGGCGATCCTGACCAATGACGTGACGAGTTGGGAGACGCGAGGGGGAATTAGGCAGGTGCGACCAAGGTCTCTTAGCTCCCAGATAGGAAGCTCAGAGATAGTGCGGAGGCACAACAGAGCTGCTGATGTCGCATATCAATGCTCGAAGACAGCGGGTCTTGATACTACTCTCTACCAGCGACCTTTGTTAATTCAAGTTCCATGATCGAGGACCCCGCGATGTCGTCGGGTCGGCTGTTACAAATTTAGGAGTCGGCGAGACCGGCACAGCGTTGGGGCCGATGTTGGGAGTGCCAGGGATGCGGGATTCTTGAGCAGTGATCACGCTGTGCACTACTGAAAGATCCAACTGAAGGTAGGGTAAGGATTGTCATGGATGATCGAACGTTAGCTGCTGAAATGTCCCTGATATGAAGCAGTTGACGCATCGCCGAACAGAGAGACCAGTTCTGATCAACCAGGATGTTGACAGTGGGGAGACTCGGAGCGTTGGAGGAGGTGTATCTCTGCATACCAGAGACGTGGAGTCACAGCTGCTTGATTCCTCTTTAGGCTGAGATTACTGACAGACCGAAGATCATTTCAACTCTTCCTCCTTCCTAGCAATGACTTGAGCTCCCTAATCAGGCCAACGACCAGCGGCACACCGATCGGACCAAGCAGCGGTAAATAGACCGCAACCTTGTGCTCATCTGGGAAGTAGACCTGGCCAACCATTGACTCATCGAAGAACGCCTTCTCCGAATCGACGAATGCTTCACGCGCTGAGTGTAGGCAGCTAGACCAGGATCTAGGCGAAGCATTGCTGAAGCACTGTCGAAAAGTGCCAAGGCGGTCGAGAGCATGTTCTACATGATGTAGGACATGGCGCGGGATAGGTATGCTGCTCAGATGTTGCGCGAGACGTGCCAAAGAAGCGAGATTGGATGATGTCCGCACATACAGGGACAAACCTGACAAGCGTTGGAAAGACTTCAATCTTTCTTGGAGTTGTAGCTTGGATGAGTGTGGAACACCAAGGAGCTGTAGTAGCTGTGATTGGAAGTTCTCAAAAGCCGGAATGAGGGACTGCTCATCAAGGTGTACTGGCAGTCGTTTCAAACCTAGCTCGGAATATTCCTGGTCGATCAACGGCGGGTTGAGGATAGTAATGCCTCCCCATTGTGGCACAAGCCAAGAGTTGCTCGGGCTGTCCTCAAGAAGCAGGGGAATGTACTTCTGAGCTGGAACATACGCGATGAAATTGACTGTAGGCCCGGTACCGATTGAGGGTGAGAGGGGCCACTCAGCAGTGTTCACGAATGATGTAAGGTCCTCCTTCTTGAGCTTCCAGCCCATTTCGCTTTGCTGTGGTTGTATTAGGGGTGATAATGAGGAGTACAATTGGACCTGTGAAGCAACGGAAATGTTGCTCGTAGAGGACAGAGCGTGGAGAATTGGTTCGATATAGGCATTGAGGGATTCGCGAGCCTCCCAGCCGGAAGGAGCAGGACTTGCAGTGAACAAAGAGAAGGTCAAATGGTAGTTTGAGCTCGGCTTGAATGCTCTGTTTGCCGACTTCTGCATCTCAGCTACGAGCTCTTTTGGCAGAGAGTGTATGAAGGCTTGTATTCTGTCGTTGGTGATGCCATTCATAGACAACAAATATGCAATTGAGGCATGTTCTTCCAGGAACAAGGACTGCAGGGACATAGCCATTTGAGTAGGAACACTGACCAAATCCCCCTTCTGATAGCGCGCATCGAATGTCGCAGTCTGGGTAGAATATTCAAACTCATATCCTTCTCCTGACTCGAGGGACACGGTGGTAGAAGCGAGGGTTTGGGAACATGTCTTTTCGGCAGCGACGCTGAACTTGAACAATCCTTGCGGTCCTTTTGCGGATTCTTGTATCTTCGCAGCAAGATCCGTCAATTTGTTTGGTGGAACAGTTGAAGACTGCAGGCATACAGGAATCGAGTACCAGAGATCATCGTGGCCAGCGAGCATGGTCTCGGTGGGGAGGGCGGCTCGATAGATCGAGGTTGTAGAGTACCATGTTGGAAGGCCGAGACACAGAATGACCAGCCAGTATGACCATATGACTCGCGACCGCTGTGAAGCCTCTCTGAGCGTCTCTGGAGGCGGTAAGGCCATAATAATGAGGTCAGGGACAGATCCTCAAGTGCTCAAGGACACTTTGGCAGAGATCTGAGACCGGGGATCGTCAGGAACCACTTTCTCGGCTGATTTGGCGCCGATGGCAATTATCCCGGGTGACGGCATCATCATCAAGACTTTGGAATGTGGCTGGGAGTAGCTTAGGCGGACGAGAATGAATCACTGGACAGGCAAACACATCTGACAAAGAAGGACGGAAGGAGGTAAAAAGAAGTTGGAATTCGAGCAACGATGAAGGGACTCCCTCGATCCTCTACGCTCCTTCGCGGCTGCTCAGCACTACTGGCAAGACCGTCACTCGTGCTCCGACCACAAGCTCAGACAAGAACATTCATAGACTCGCTCCTCAGCTCAGCCCTTGGGCATTGCCCTCTACGAAATCTGACGCATACAAAGACTCTGCCATACTCAGCATCATCCATCTTCAAGGCAGTGTCTGATGTCTCTGGCTACCCGGCCTTCCTCCCCTTCACCGTCGCATCCAATGTTACTTCCCGAGACGATCGTGGCTATCCCGCCAGAGCGAGCTTAAAGATTGGTTACGAGAAGTTTGGTCTCGAAGAGATTTGGGACAGCAAGGTCAAGTGCGACCCGGACAAGGGGGTTGTGGAAGCACAAAGCAGCGAAGCAAACAGTCAAGGTCTATTTGAGGTCTTGCACACCCGATGGCATATTCAGCCAGCCGAAGGATCCAACACTCGAACTTCAGTCAAGTTAGACCTCGACGTGAAGTTCCGCAACCCCGTCTACGATCAAATGTTCGCCCAGGTTGAGGGCAAAGTTGTCAACAGGATGATCGGCGCATTTGAGAAAAGAGTCCAAGAGTTAGAGGCAGCCAAGACATGACTATTTTGCACCATTGCTCGCCAGAGCGCCCTTCTATCTTCCCCATGATCCCCTCTCACCTGCTTGATAATATCCGCTTGGTCCTGGCATAGCTTCCCCAGGTACACCACTGCTGGCCACTCCGAGATACTGCTCGTGCAGGTACGGATCCTTCGCTTGCTGGGGCGCAGGTCCAACATCGTCCCGAGGAACTGCGCTCAAAGGAACATCAACATCATCGTCTGTATGATGACTCCACCGTCCTTGTGCCAGCCCCGGACTTGGGAACTTGCCGTCTTTAGGCGTGTGCTGGTGGCTGATGTATTCCATCTCTTGCGCTGGCTCATGGCTTTGCCACGCATACTGTGAAGGAGGTGTCCCACCAGGCGAAGCACTGACCGGGTGTCGCTCGTGGAAGGTTGACATGCGCCCTGTCGCTGCCATCCTCAGCCTTCGCTTCTTCGTGAACTTGAAACAGCAGAAGCACGACAATCCGAAGAGTAGCGCTCCGCCCACAACAGGCAAGGCAATCACAAGACCTAGCTTCCACCCTGTCAATCCAGAGCTTTGGCGGTTTTCCGTCCGGGGAGGACCGGGTCCTGGAATGGCTGATTCGTTGAAAATCGCCCTTCCATCAGGGTAGAAGGTATCGCCGATAGAAGGAGGTTGTCTACAAGCAATGTGGAGCGCTTGCATGAAATTGGCAAGGAACAGCTGCTGAGGTATGTAGGAATAGCAGAAGGTGCAATTGTTGATTGCATCGTCCCCTCCAAATCCGTTGCTGCAGAAGTCGAAGTCAGGTGTTGTATTGTCAGTTGCAGTCTCGACGTTAGATCCGATATCATATGTTATTCCAGGCTGAAGTCGTTCGCATGTGACTTGGCAAGGGCTCGATATCGACACGATCTCGGCGGGATAGGCAAACATGCATTCTCCAAGAGTGTATCGCAGGTTGACTGTTCCAGTTTAGCAATCTTCATCTCCAGTTCTCGGCCACTCTTACATAGTCCCCAGTATACATCAGACACATTGGCAGCAGTGTCGACGGCAGTACTGTTCAACAAGCATGTTGTACACTCTCGGAACTGCTGCCCACTCCCTGTCTGGTAGTCCTCATCGAGACACACTGTATTGTTCGCGTAGCTGAGATCGTTGCGTGTGCACTGGTCTGCGCAGGGTGAGCCGGGTACGGTCTGGAGGGCTGAGGCTGGGCTCGAGAAGGTTGTCGACAGTACAGCAGTCAAGATGTAAGCAGCGCAAACACCCGCAAACGTGGAAGGACCGCTATCCTTGTCGCCGACCAAGCGCGACGGCATGTCTGTTCATGCAGTGCAAGATATGAAACACAGCTAGATTGCACAGCGACGTTGTGTTCTCATTTTTAGACGTTGGTTTGCCCCTAAGCACGACAAGCGCTTGCAAGAGCCAGAAAAGCACAATGCAGTTGAAGACATGAGATCACGGCTGGTGGCCACATAGAAACCACGCCGGCGGCTATTTCGAGTCCTGGAGGATCTGTCACAGGGTGATCTACCGGCATGCCAGGCCAGCAGCAAGCGGGAACAAGCTTGGCCATTTGAGGCGCACAGCATGAACATGCATTCAACCACTTGAAACGCATAGCGAGAAGCAGGGACATTGTTGGACAGCTCACCACGAAGCAGAGTGATTGGCAAATTGTGTGCAAGAACGTCGCGAGGAGATGTTACTGGCTGAGAGCTGTGATGCTTAAGAGCAGCTAAAGGAGCATCACCGCTTGCTAGGCTGGAAGGAGAAATAGTTTCAGGCTGCGCGTGGGAGTTGAGGTACCCACCGACGCACAAAACTATCCGTCCAGACTCCTTGCTTCTGTCTTCGACCACTGGTTGGAGACCTTCGAATAGCTCAAGGCCGTCGTACATATCTTCACCATTGATGTTACATTACAGGGCCGTCATCGTTCGAGCTACAACTTCAACCTGCATTGAAGTTTGCACCGACGATAAGCCTTGGCTTCGAGGTCGCCGAGATCTTTTCCTCTCTTACTGGCGCTTATCGAACGCATGGTCAATTGGCGAAAACCTACCGTACTACGGTCGGTTAGGCAAACACCAGACGAAAACTCCGGTTCCTGAAAGCGAAGCGGACCTCGGCGGACAAGACTAGTACCACAACGGCAAGTAGTCGTGGTCATCGTCCGGAGCTACGTCAGGCTGGCTTTGGTCATGATCTATCAAATGTCCAAGCCTAGAGCAGCTATGAAAGCAAACTTTGTGGTAAGTGATCATTAATGAAGGTGAAAAGAACTTCCTCCATCCTCCTTGGCAGCTCTTTTCGTTCGACGTACTGCAAGCGCGCGCTGTGGCTTCTGACAGCTTGGTCTCTTTTTCGTTCCAAAGCAGATAAGCATCCCAGCCTGATGTCTTCCTTCCGTGCCGTTGTCAATGAGCTCAGAAGTCAGCTTTCAAGCCGAACATAGAGGCCCCAGCATCCATGACTACCGTTACCCGCTCCTCAATGCAGACGCCGTTCCTTTCGCATATGCGACCGACAGTCGACCCAGCAAGCGCATTCGAGCCGCGGCGACCGGCCTGTCAAGTGTTGAAACTGCTCAACTACACTGGGAAGAGCCAGGCTCTGCGCAGAGCTTAAATGGACAATTTCCTGCGCAGCCGGTGAGTATTCAGGTCGGGGAACATGGACAGCAACGGCCACAATCCGTACCGCCGCAGAGCAAGCGTGGCAGAAAGAAGAAGAGCAAGCAGAACGCTCAAGATGGATCATGGATCCAGGAGTCATTTGCATTCCCGGCGCAACAGACATGGTTGAAAGTTAAACCTCGACATCGGAAAGCTGCAGTGAAAGTCGAAACAGTGAAAGAGGTGGCAGGTCCCTCAAGCGCAGCCCCAGATGCAGGAGAAGCCTTGTGCTTGGACAAGCATGCCGATAGAATAGCTGCCCTCATTGCTCAAAAGAGGCAGGAGAATGAGTCGAAGCTGTTTCGGGAGCGCATGTCCCTGCAACAGCGCTTACATCGGGGTGAGGCGGACCACAACGACAAGCTAATCGCTGCTAGTCATGACGAGCTGAAAAGAAAGATGACGTTGAGTGCGAAGGGCATCTTCGAGGAACAAGCGCCAAATGGCAAGGAGCCAGCATTGAAAGTAGAGGGGTGGCAACCAGCGCCGTCGCATCCTCCTAGTCGGCCGAGCAGTGTAGCATCGGTGGCAAGCAGTGTTCCCACTTCCCCAACTCCTGCACTTCTTGAGTCCACTGAGGACGGGAAAACCGAAGCGTCTGAAGCTGGGACGGACGATTCAGATGTTGATGCAGAGCTCCCTCGCCACCGGCTTGACGGGACGGACGAGCCGGAACATGTTAAGCCTCCTGAGCCATTTATACCTCAAGCATCTCAGCAACCTGCGACCATTATTGTGCCAACTATGTATACGCCATATGAGCAGGCAGCGTACTCTCAGACACAGACGACAGTCACCACTCAGACATTTGCATTCTCGAATGCGCCCAGCGAATCGCATACGACTCAATTCTTCCTCACGCAGCCCAGATTCACAGATCAGCGATACCACAATCAGCACCTCTGGCAATCACAACCAGAACAGGGACCAGTGTTGCAACCGTGGGCGTCCCAGATGTTCCAAGCATTACCCTCTACCGCAACGCCAGCGCTAAGCGCTAGGGAAGTGCCCACCGCATCGCACCATCTGACTGTTGAGGAGCAGCATAACGACGTCTTCGATCCCTTCGGTTCAAGCTCAAACACGGATGCTTACGGCTGCCCCGGGGGCTCTGTGCTGCTCTCGAATGACGCCTCTTCGGCTGAATATCCTCAACCTGCAGTCCTGAGAGCCAACGTAAATATATTCACGCGTCAAGCCAGAGAGAATGGTGTAATTGGGGGCAACAACAACTACTTCGATCCTGGAGGGGAAGGCGGGAAGAGGCGGAATATGTTTGACAACCGGGCGTAGGAGTGGGCGGTAGGTGGACTGGCTTCTCGACCTCATGATCTTCACACCGTTCAGCCAAAGTGCCGTTGGTCGTATTCTTGTTCATCAGTATCGTCTATATACTACCTCACAACTCTGTTTGGCCATTTAGTTAGTAGAACGTCGCTTTATCCAGGCACATTTACCTTACGGAGGTGCTAGGCCGTGTCCAGGTTGCTGGCGGGTTGTTATAGCCACTTTTTATAAAGTTTACCTACTTGCACATCTTGCTTCATGCAGCCGCGTTCGACCACACCGAAGAGATCTCACAGATTTCTACCATGGTCCATAATGCATAAAGTGATTATCGGCCGTTGCAGTCGGACTGCGTGCGACTAACAGTGATGAACATGCCCACAGCGTCCCAGAAACACAAAACTCCAGACAATCTCCAACCACTTAACTCAGCAGATAAACAAAGCCATGACGGCCACAAGATCCCATCTCCATCGAGACCAACACCCAAACCGAGACGAAACGCAACTCTTTACGATGCAGTCGCAGGACGTATCGGGCCTAACGGCTTCCTAGCCGCCTCTACGCTCAAAACCAAAACCGTCACCCCCTCAGCTCCAGAAGAAGTTCTGCTACGACGAGTCAATGCGCCTGCTCAGATCCCATGCGACTACTACAACGCAGACGAGAAGCTCAAGCCTGACCAGAAGTTGCCAGACTCGCATCTAGTGAAGGACATTCATATGTATGTCTCCCACTTTTATGAGGCTACGAATGAGTCCGGAGAGACGTACGATTTCAGGTCCCTGGATGAGACAGCGTTACTGGCGATGGGTATTCTGCTGGAGGAAGCATGCAAGGAGCCACTTGGGGCTAGTGGTGATATGGTACTTGCTGAACCACAAAGTTGGGATCGACAGCTGCCTGTGACAATGGAATCACAACGGCAGATTGTAGGCATGGGGGTGCCCGAACGGGTGCAAGAATATGAGAGCTCATCAACAGACGAAGAAGTATTAGAAAGAAGGCCTAAACGCAGGCGGTATCGGCATCAAAGTCCTGACGGTTGAAAGATCCATGGTACCGCCCTAGAAAGTACAATGGTGCACTCTAGGATTGAAAGGGGAGTACTTCTACTCAGTTCTGGTGTGCGAGACCAACAGCATGCGCGAAAAACGACGGCAATTCTGACAGCTTCCACCAACACGAAAAGTGTGAAAGAAGCACGAACTTTAGCAGCACTTCGACGTTGTCGCGCGAACATCACAAGCTGCCCGCGAATTTTCAAAGATAACAGTTGAGCACGTTGACAGGGCAGGAACGCAAGAGCTTGCTAGTTTCAACGGCGATACGTCGCCTGCAGCCTATAAGCCCTGAGCATGGGCTACCGTCGCAGCAAATGCATATTCAAACAATGAACTCAAAAGCTGTGGTGTTTATCATGAGCCGCATTGAGCTATTGCATCTGGTCGAATTCAAAAGTGTACCATGCTAGCAATTGCACGATTCAGCACGGGATGGTGACGCCATTCATGATGCACGTCGTTCCTTTTGGCAGTGAGCTTCAAATTGTGACATAGCTAATAACGCATGCGCCAAAGATACTTTCAGGTTTGGTCCATGTAGAGGTCGTGCGTGGTCGAAGAGCGTTCTAACTCCCAGAGCTCGCTATTCTTGAGCTCTATGATAAGTTGCATGAAGATGAGTCTGGCGAGTTTGGCAAACTTGGTTGGCAAAGCAATAATCTCAACGGTATTCGGCAGTCCTATTTCCTCTTCCTCTGAGCCATGCGCAAGGCTTCTAAGTCGTCGTTGCTGACTTTCGAGGAACATAAGCCAGAGTCTACACGCCTCGATTGTAAACAACAAAAAACTGTGGAATAAGCGGACCTAGTATCCAATGTCATTTGAAAGCTACGGCTAGCAGTACCACATACCTATTAGGTTCCACAGCATATAGTTGTCTACGATCGAGGCCTGTAGACATTTCAAAAGGTTAAGAGCCATTAAACAGCAAAGCTTGACGCAAAAGAAGCATCTTCAGTGGTGATACCATCAGCCGACCACTGTGACCCAGGGAGAAGGAATAGACAGGAGTGGGGTAGTACAAGGCAGGAGTGTAGTTGGTCAGTGCAGTGGTGATCTTGCATCGGCTTCGATTGACTTTAAAGCACAAGCAACCATCGGTCCTCCCTGGGACTATCGTAGGCTTGGTAGGAGCGGTCAGTACCTAAGCTTACTGCAAGGTAGGCACGTCGTTGGTCATGCCAAAGAGCGCGATGAAATGTAACCATGGACACGCTTTTTGCTGCCATGCTGGCTCAAGACTCGACGTCACCAGAGTGAAAAGCGGCAAACTGTCGCTAAATGCGACACAGACGGGGGCTTAAGACAAGCGTTGTAAGCTTCGCATCGAACTGAACAAGCCTCCAGAGGTCTTCCAGTAATCTTCAACAACAGCATCTTCCTGGCCAGCAGCTGCTCCTCACGTCATTTTGTATTTCACTTCATCGCTGTACATTCTAACAAACGATAATCAGCCATCACGCCACTTCCACTCAAAATCAAGATCAACCCCAAATCTCATCAGGGAAGCGGATATACCATTGGGCGCATGGCCAGGGTACCTAGACTTTCCACCATTTACCCACCACTTAGCCACCAGTTAGTCTGAGTCCCTACCGCTGGCCGCAGTCAACTCGCAGCTTCATTCGCTCGACTCTGTTCACGTGCTGGCGAACGATCACCAAACCCACAACGATCGCTGGCGTTAGTCTTCGCTTACTACCTTCTCCCGTACTGCACTCCCCAAGAACACGAGCGCAGTTAGCCAGCCCAAGGACGGCGCCTTGAAAGCCAGTGATAAACACAACAACAAAGACCTGCGCGACGACGACAGATCATCCAGCTCGATACTCTGCACACCTGATGTGATCATACCAATCAGACCGACACATCGGAAATTCGAAACCAGAAATTCCACGACACACTGGCTACTATGCTGCGACGAAAGAGCCGATTAACGCGGTGATGCCACTAGAGACTCTGTTCACGAACCCAAATCCTCCGGTGGAACGCACAAGGTCGATACTTTCGCGCTTCTCGAATCCTCTTTCAAGACGTTCGGCGAAGACATTTGACTTCGACATCGAGCCCGAACACCCGCACAAAATATACAAGCCCGGCGAGAGCGTGAAAGGACAGATCACGTTGAGTGTCTTCAAAGGCTTCGAGATAACGCATCTTACCATATCCTTGCTTGGATTCGCTCGTGTGTTCAAACACCAAGTCACGCCAGGCGATCAGAAGAACATACCCGAACAGGTGATCAACGGGAAAGGCTCGCATGGCTTCGAATATCACGGCGAGGGCGTGGCTTCGCTCTTCCAAGACGAGCAAGCATTGTGTGGTTCTGGTTTCCTCAAGAAGCAGGTTTACAAGTTTGGCTTCGAGTTGCAGTTTCCATCCTATAGTCTGCCCAGCACAATCGAGGTATACCCCATTCCAGTCGGTCTCAGGCGTACGGACTGCTAACGATATCTAGTTCGAGCGAGGCGCTGTCGGGTACACGATTTCTGCCACAGTGACCCGACCCACAACAATCGCGCCCACTACTACACGGACATGTAGGGTCGCTTTCGAAGACAGGATCGATATCGAGTCGATGTGGTCACCGAAATCTCGAGCAATCTATCTGGAGCCCATGAGACGAGGAGGGAAGATGAAGAAAGTCAAGCAGTCATCTTCGACAGGGACCCAGGAAATTACAACTGGGCAGCCTCTCTCTAGACAAAGCACTTCGCACAGCATACAAACACGATCGACGAGTACCGCACCTCTACAAATTCCTCCCCTCAGTCCGGCTCCGAGCGAGGGCACCGTTGCGACCGACGCTACGGCGAGCACGCATAGCCTGAAAGTCGTCGGCAGCCAAGCATCACAGCCAAAGGAAAATGACCACAGTGAACCGCGAACTAGCACAACCTCAAATTCTGCACATACAATTGCTGCCACAACCGAGATTATGCGGCACGGCGCGCTGCCTGGTGAGCAGATAGCTGTCCGAGTCAAAGTTGAGCATTCGAAGCCCGTACGAGGCATTATTGTTGCTACGCTGTATCGGCAGGGTCGCATCGACGCGCTTCCACCCCTACCTATAGCCTCGAAATCAAAAGATAAGAAGCCGGAGTACGAAGACGTGTACCCAAAATCTCGAACGGGACTCGGTGGGTTGTATTTCACGAATACCACTCCGCACATGGCCTTCCGGATGGACCTCACGCAAACCTCGACAATGATGATCATCAACCCGCAGACCAAGACGGCAGACGTGAAGTTTAGCATAAAGGTGCCGGTCGACGCCTTCCCCACCACGGACAACATACCGGGCGGCATGATCTCGTTCACATACCATATAGAGGTTGTGATTGATCTCACCGGTAAGCTTGGTGAGTCTCGGCTGTTGCCAAGCTTGACAACGAATGGGCCATCCTTCTCCAAATCTGCTGTCGTCGGCAACCAGTTGACCCACGAATGGGCTAGTAACATCCTCGATACCGCTCCTTTGAGGCGAACGAAGAACGTTGCAGCATTTGAGCTTCCGCTTATCATAGGCACGGAAGATTCTGGCAGAGCGAGACGATCACAAGAAGCACAGTCTGCTCTACAGGACAGGCAGACGTACTATAGCAAGGACAACTCCCAGATGCAGGGCCCTGACGGCTTCGATCACCGCTGGCACCACAATGGCCATGACGTCAATGGTCAGTATTCTGATTATTATGGTTATAATGCTTACAACGATTGTTGGTATGACGAAGACGGCAATCCTGTGTATGACTCCTGGTATGATCATGACCAATACCACGATTATCCTCCTTCGATAAACGGTCATCACCCGCGTCCGCGACATGGTCAATACCGTGTCCCTCCGCCGGAAGGTGAAGAACATCTGGACGAGAAGTCTCGTCTGCGGCGACAAGAAGAGTTACTCTTACCAAGTCAGCCTCCCGATGCAGGAGAACCATCAAGCCGGGCACAAGCCGTAGCGCCATCAGCACCGACCTTTGATGACGAGGCCGGTCGTCCCCCCGGTGGCCCGCGACAGTCAGTACCTATTACGATATCACGAGCGTCAGCACGCTCAGGTGAAACAATTGTGCCTGATCCCCTTACACCGCCTCCCAGTCTGCCTGAAAACGAGCGGTTTCCGGGACCAACGGAAGATAAGCAAGAGCTTGAGCGCCGGCGATTGCTAGCACGAGCTAGCGCTCCTCCTACTGATAGCGATGGCCATGGCGAATCTGGCCCTAGTAGCGCTGGCCACGGCGCTGCAGAAGTGCCTTCAGCGCCAATTATTGATGAAGAGGAGGAATATATGGCACAGTTCCTGCGATCAGAAGCCAACGAGAGTCTGCCCAAGTACCAGCGATGATGTGAATGTTGCGGACGATAGATGTATTTGTTATTTAGCGATGGTGTTGGCGGTATGTCTGTGTCTACAAGGCCGAAAAGTGATGCTCGGCATGAGGAGCCTGATAGCTCTGAAAGGGCGGTTCAACTTTATTGAGAAACATTATTTTCTAGAGTGTTACCCATTTGTATGCGGTTTCTTCCTGATCAAAGATGGCATCAAGACCACGATTGGCCTTCAGATCACTACTCACAGGCGTATGCAACCCTGCAGTGGTACCCGCAGTGAAAATAGTTTCTTAACACGGCCTGGTTCCATCGCTCTACCTTCTCCTAAAAGCGTAGCACATGCCGCGGCGCACTACAAGGAAGTTCCGCACGTACCTCACCCTATGTACATCATCATGCAGCTCTTTATTCGGCGCATCCACTGGCCACGCTTTTCCCTTGCTACAAAGCATCTGCAGTCAGCAGTGTACCAAATACTCCGAGGGCAACAACAACATACCCGACCGCAAGCATGCCTCAAATTACCTTTGCAACGTACATGATCATAGCCCGTAAGAACCACTACCCCTCCTGCCCTGCCCTCCCCAGCCCAGCACGGCGCAGCGCAACTAACCAAGCAACAGCGACGGCTTTCTTCCTAGGCCTAGTCTTCTCCCTCTTCCCCTACGACTATCCGCTGCTATGGTCCAGCGCGCCCATATCAGAAGCGCACCTCAACGCCGTCGAAGCGCATCTCAGACTCCTCCACAACAGCCCGAACATCATAGTGCGAATCATGCACATCATTACCGCTGTCGGTCTGGCCGGCCTGGTCATGAAGCTCTACAAACCCTCTGAGTCCAACATGCTCTTCGACGGTGGCAGTTTGGTCCTCTACATGATCGCCGTCGTAGTCTACCTCACCAATATCGTCAAAGGACTCCGAATCGTGTCGATCGGTACTTACGGCGAAGGGATCCAGAAGATGAGCCAGGAGAGGCGGGATGATGTTGATATGGGGACCGGCGTTGACCAAGAGAATCGGGTGTCTGTGCTGGGGAGGGAAGACAACTTGAAGGTTCTTGCTGCGAGCAACACTATTCTAGCCCTGGTATTGGTTGGTGTCTTGGTGTTACAGGCAGGTCAATGGTATGCAGAACGGGCGGAGGAGAAGGAACGCGTAGCGATTGCTGAAGAGGGCTCCAGTGTCAAGAAATCCGACTCAAAGAAGGCTGCCAAGAGGAAGGAATAGGAGTCCGAGCCTTTGATATTGAGGGTGCTCTCGGAATGTTGAGCCAACCCGCTCCGGTGTGCATTCGAGTCGTCATCTGAAGACGGCTGAAGTGTTTAAGACCTCTGTAGAATTAGCAGTCTCGCTGTGGGTCCTCACAACGACACGTAAACGAGCGGACAATATGATGCTGTGCTGTGTTTGACTATGAAAAGGTCACAGGTCGCTTGGTCAACCCTTCGACGAGACCCTCGATCAGATCACGCTTCCTCTTCCTGCTCTTCTCGGCGTCTACCTCTGCCTGCGTCTTTTTCTGCCGTGGCGCTCCATCTTGATCGCTGTCCGTCCCCCCCACTTCCTCGTCGCTGCGTTCATCCTCGTTCAGATCCTCAGACACGTTCGGTACCCAAGCACATATCCTGCCATCGCCATGCGCAGAGTACAGCTCCAACGCCCCTGCCAGACCTTCCTCGGAATACACCGGTCTAAACGCAAGACTATTGATCCGCCCACCACTCGTCAATCTATTGACCGCCGCCCCGCCGACACCGGTCCTCCCTCGCTTCCCTCTTCCTTTCGTCTGGACCGCAGCTTGAACGACGTTCTTCGTCTTCAGCGTCCGCACCATCGTCCCTTCGGCCATCTCGTGCATGAAGATCTCACCTCGCCCGTCGTCGTTCGGCCACAGCAGCAGCTCTTTGCCCGGTCTCACACCACTTGACCCAGCTGGCGCGAGAACGGGCTTCAATTCTCCTTCTCTGGTGTTCCTGATTCGTGGGCCGAAGTGCACGAGGTCGTTGCGTCCTGTGCTGACATCCCACACGCGGATGCGCTGGTCTTGAGACGCGGAAATGAGCTTGCGTCCGTCGTGGCTGAATAGGATACCTGTGACCGGTGCTTCGTGTGCACGAGCGTTGTGGTCGAGAGGTGCTCTTCCGGACTCAGTGATGCCGATGCTATCGTCCATGTCGAAGCCGGCGAATGCGGGTGTTGCGCGACGGATGTCGAAGACCAGGATTCGTCCGTCTGTACTGCTGGATACTAGGACGTGCTCTTTTGTTGGGTGCCATGCTAGGGAGTAGATCGCGCCTGTGTGGCCTGGCAAGCTATGGGTTGCGAGTGCGGTCCGCAGGTCGATGAGGCGGGGTGCCGGGTGGGCGGTGCCGACTGCTACCAGGGATGAGGAGCTTGGGATGGGGGATACGGCGTGGGTGTAGGTCGTGAAGTCGAGGGGAAACTTGTGGAGGGGACGGAGAGAGGTCGCCGTTATGCTTGAGAGCAGGAGTGATTGATCGTAGCTTGTTGTTAGCAAGGTCGTTGGTGCTGGGTCGAATGGGTAAATAGAGAGGGATGTTATGCTGTGGGTATGCGAGTGGGCAGTCGCTTTGGAAACGGAGGACAGCGGACGGTAGGTCTTGCCACAGTCATCGTTGTTGTCCTTGCTTTGAGATTCGAGGTCCCATAGTCTGATAGATGTATCCGCTCCGCCAGAGATTAGGAAGCGGCCCACCGTCTGATCGATAGCTATACAATTCGTGCCGGCCTTGTGAGCGATGGCTGGCTGTAAAGAGGTCGGATTTTCATCAATCTGAGCTTGTGGTCTGGAGTCGAAGGCGGTGGAGGCATCGTGCTCAAGTGATTCCATTCGCTGGCGAAGGTAGTATCGCTGGAACGACGGTGCGGTGATGTCGCCCAGACGTCGTCCAAGGTGAAAGGCGTTCATGCATGCTGCTCGTTCATCAGATGTGCTCCTACATCAAGTTGCTACCAGAACCGTTCTTGATTGCGGACTGATGCCGATTCTACACGAGCTTGAAGACGCTGTTTCCGCGGACCCTCGAGGCAGATATTGAGGCGTCAGATTGTAGGTTCCGGGAGCCGCCAGAGCTGTTGGCTTCGTGCAGGGGTGCTTGGCGGTACGCGATGAGCGACTGCCGCAGCAAACCGCGCTCCAAGCATATACTCGTGTATAACCCTTGGTATAACTCTAACAGGAACTGTGTCGACGTCGCGCGAGGGAAGGACGTTAGCTACTGCCTCAGGCATCAAAGAAGTAGGACACGAGGGTGAGACAGAACATGTCCGGGAGGACGCCACAGAAGAATTCGACCTAATCTGAATGCAATTGCGACACACAACCCGAGTGCAGCATTCAAGTGCTCCCTTTTAGCATTTGTCGTGCAATATAGTCTTATAGCTCATCCCGTTTTCCCCTAGTATTCCCCTGTTCAGCAGTCCTCAGTCTCCACATCGCAATGCCATGACTTGGGACCTCAGCACTCAAAGTGCCTGCTGCTTCCACGCGTCCAGCAGGTGTACCGAGTAACAGCGCGTTGTTACTAGCCAGTCCATCGGCCCAGCTTGTTTCAGACGCATTGAAGTACCACCTTCCATCATCAACAGCCTCAATCCCAACCGTTCCATTCAAGACCATCGCCGCGCTCACAGCTGGTATAACAGTCTCATTACCCCACAAATCATACAGAATCCAGGCCTGCTTTGCCTGCTCACTGGTCAAGACACCTCCGAACAACTCAACGAGGTCGTAGCTGATCGTTCTCGAGCTATCAGCAGCATTGACGAATGCAACGACTTGATCGCCACCAAACAGGCTGCCAGACCAAACCTGAATCTCACCCAAACCACAGCGATCTTTATTGTCGGTCTGTTCGACGGGAAGTCTCTGGATAGCGCTTCCCTCTGGGTCCTGGTTCAGAGCAATCACCGCAGGGTTCGTCAGGATACCGTAGTCCTCCGGCGACAAGTCATACAGCTTATTTCCCATGATCAATGGACTCTTGATGGCAGCCCACAACGAAAAATGCGACTTATATTCATCGTAGCTCATGCCACCGTTTCCGACCTCTAACATATCAAGGTCATTCCAGTATCCCGGCTGATTCTTGCTCGTGATGTGAGATGCCTTGCCTAAGATATTGAACACGCTGCAGCCATACCCAGGCAACTGGCAGTAATACTCGTCCGGTCCGCAGGGGCAGCTGGAAGCAGGACGATCGAGGTAGTCCTGGATGTCGCCGCTCATCCTCGTTGAATTCGAGATAGTACTGGCCCACTCCCAAGGTTTGTCGTCACCCCAATTGCACAAACTGTATGTTATGTTACGCCCTGTGGAGTTCAGTGCGTTCGACATGATGGCGTATCTATGCTCCGACAGCTTTGGCGTGCCGGAATTCCCTTCATTGTAACAGTTGTCGTATTTGAGGTAATCAGCACCCAGACTAGCCCACCAATTGGCATCTGCAGGCTCGTTGTGCACCAGCAGTGATTTGACCGGTCAATTTGGTCACCCGTCTGGAAACACTGCAAGAAGCGATGAAGTCCATCGCGGATGAAGGACTTACCCACTCTTTTCACCCTCAACGACTTCTAAGAACCCGCCAACGAGATGCAAACTCCCAGTCACGAATGCCGTAACAGGTGATCCCTCCTTGGTCTGCTGCCTGACAAGTTCGACAGCCTCTTCAATCGTTCTTACAACGCTGACGTCTGCCTTGGCGTCAATGGCTTTCCAAGTTTCTGCCAGCTCCTTTTGCACTTTGAGCGCCTCGACATCCGAGGCGTTCGTGTTGACACTGACGAGGTCCGGCTTGAAACCAGCTTGTTTGGATGTGGTATTGGTGCAGAAGACCACATGTGAGAAGGGGTGCGAATCATGGAGTGTAGTGGCAAGAGTATCGTGTAGAGCACGAGCTAGCGCCTGTGCATCTCGTGTCTGCTGGTTGAAGATGAGGTATCGTTTTTGGGATCTCTGGTGCACGCTAGCATACCACTGCCCTGCTAGCTTAATGCTCTCTAGTGTGTGACCGCCGTCGATGTACCAGGTCAGATTGCGCTCACGACGAGTCTCACAGCGCCCCGACCACCTCACATCTCGAAGGCCTTGTATCAGCTTGTCTTCGGAATGAGTCGTGTCAGTATAGCCCTGCTTTGTGAGCCAGTCTCTGGCGATGGCAAGGGCTAGGCTTGCATTAATCTTCTGGAAATCTGCTTCTAGGCCAAGTTGTATGTCGCCAGAGGCTATTCTAGCATCGACATCGACATAGACCAGCTCAGAACCAAGCTCAGAAGAGACTTTGTCCAAGACTGCTTTTGCTTCAGGCAGCTGACTGCTGGTGGTATAGCAATTAGAGCCCTTCTTGATAATGCCTGCTTTGTGCCACGCTATCTCCGGCAGAGTAGCTCCTAATACCCCTACGTGATCGATGCCGAGGCTTGTTATTCCAGTGACAGCGGGCTTCTGAATGACGTTGGTGCTGTCGTATGCGCCACCGATTCCACACTCGATGACTGCAGCATCGACGCCTTCGCTCATGTAAGTATGGAAGGCCATCAGAGTCAAGAAGCGGAAGTAGACCGGCTTCGCTCCGGGAGCTTTAGGGTCTACACCCCCATCCAATGCTGCGCTCTCCAATCTGTCCCAAGTCTCAAAGAAGTACTGTGCAAATTGTTCTTCGCTCAACGGCTGCCCATTAATTTGGATCCGCTCTCGAACAAATCGTAGATGAGGCGACGTATACAGGCCGATCTTTGACAGTGGTTTGCCATCGGTCTGGGAGGTGGTGCCGAGAAACTTGGTCAGGACGGAGGAGATGAAGGCGGATGTTGAGCCTTTGCCCTTCGTGCCAGCAATATGAATTGCATTCAGCCTGTTGAAGTCTGTGGGCTACAAAACGAATCAGCCGCGTCCTTCTTTCTCGTCAAGCTGCATGGCTCACTTGTAGCGTACTTGATAGCCAATCTTTCTACACCACTCGATCATCTCGGGTATAGCTTGTTCATTCATCGTCCGTCCTGATCTTCTAATTGCGTCGACAATTGCGAAGTTCGATTGAAGGCTGTTCAGCGATGCTATTGCATCCTATCGTCCTCCGTCAGCACAACGTCCTCCAAGCCTTGCACAGAACTTACGCTGTAGGTTCGACTCATCCTGCAGGTACTTGCGAAACCTCGAGTTTGATAGTGCAGCGGACGAAGCACTTGCCATCTGCGCTGCATCCGTAAAGCCTATATGGTATAGCCAGTGCGTCTGGAGGCAGATGCGAAGCATGTGGTGCTGAGCAGAAGTGAAGGATCTGTGACAGCTTGACTATCTACAGAGCCTTGTCAAAACTCTGGCTGTTTTCGAGCTTATCTACCACGTCTACGCCGGCACGATAGCTATACGCTAACAAGTCTTTCTGTAACCTGACAACCCAAGCAATCACATGAGCTCTCATGCTTGAACGCGATGGATGCTCTGCCAGGCATTCATGAGGTAGGAGCGAAGAAGACTGCTACGGTGAGACGATGAGCGCAAACATGTCGTTCCTTCCCCCTCCGCCTATGCCAGCATCACCTCATCTACCAGCAACTTACCACCTATAACCTATTATGGCTTTAGAATGTCGTAGCACTTGTTACAGGCCTTGAAACCTGTGGGAGTGCCTCCGTATCTCTTCTCTCAACACTAGTCATGGGACAGTCCGAGTCAAAGCCAGAGCACCGGGAGATCCCCATAGGTAAGACGCTCTTTGAGTAATGCGGAATCCACTGATCTTGTACTTCAGAACAGCTTAGCCATGAACTTGCATTACGCTTCGCATCTGAATGTTATTCTCATCTGGAGGTGACACATTTCAAGGACAACTTCAAGACACTGGCCGACCACCAGGGCGATGTCGAGTATTGGAAGGAAGAGACCTTGTGTCGTTTCCTCGCCCTACCAGACCACATTCGCGCCGGGTCAGTCTTGTATGCCATGATCACTTATCTCGGAGCCTTTCCATTCCCAGGTCTAGCTCCTTGCATTGTCACCCGCGAAGCAATGCTCAAATGCGTGACGATCTTGACAGGTAGGTACAAAAAGGTGTTGAAACGCGGAGATCAGGACAAGAACAAGCTGCTATTTCGCAGCCTTGCTGTGTTCGATCGCAGGTCCAGCGCCGCTCTGTCTCCTACGTCAGAAAAGAAGATGAAGGACATCATCCAGGAACAGCAAGGTGACCATTCCGATAAAATGCAGACCGCAACAGGCTTTTCCATCGATCAGCCTGCTAACGACGACGAGGATGAAGACGACGATGATCTTGCTCTAGCGGCTCTGGATGCTCTAGATGCTATTGAAGTCTTCAAGGAGGATCACAAACAGGACCGCAAAATTCACCACGCTCATATTCCAGTTTACAATTTCGAAAGGCTGCTGATGCTGCTGTTATTATGTGCCCCACTGACACCACAGGACGACATTGCTCAGACCTGCGGCATTATTGTGGATAACGATGTCAAGGCTCTTGAGCAGTCTGCAGCAGCTATGATATCTGCTTTCGACCCCGATCACGACAGCATTAGCTACTCGAAATTCTTGCAAACTACTACTGCCTTGTTTCCCCAGCTCTTCCGACCACTTAACCCCCTATTTGAGCACTTCCTCTTCAGCAAGCAACTCGACCTCAGTAAACACCATGGAGTAGTTGGCGGCCTAGAAGTCAATGACCCAAAGCGTCGATCGCCACTGTACGATGTTGACCAAGATTCCTCACCAATCCTAAACGACTTCCTTCTGGCACAGCTCAGCTCCTCCATAGAAATTGCCACAACGACATCTCACACATCCTCGAGCTTCTTCCATTGTGGTGCGAAGTTCAACCAACTCTACTCCACCACATCGCACGGCACGTCCCTAAGCTCGTTCTCCAGACAGGTTCTCTCGTGGCGATCAGGCTCGATGCTCATCGTCAAAGGTTCAAACGCAGAGACTGGGCAGAATCACATAATCGGCGCCTACTTGCCAGAACACTGGAACGAGGCTGGTTCAGCCAGTATGCAGGAGAGTGACCCAGCTGCGGTCAAAGCAGTCATGTTTCAACTGCAACCCAGACACGCAATATTCCGGGCAAATCCGTACAACAGAACAACGCCAGTCTCTCACTTCTCGAGCAAGACAGGCATCGCACTAGGCTGCGTGATACCCGCATCATCCCGCATCAACGCATCCTCACAACAACCTATCCTCGGCCCCGTAAGTCTAATGATAGACGAAGATATCTCGACCGCTACTTTTCAGCACGATGGGGAAGCAGGAACGGGCGCGTTCCTAACCGATCCGCTCCTTGAGGAGAGCCAGCAGAAGCAGGTTGGTCAAGGCAAGAGGGTCAAGCTTGACATCGACGGTCTGGAAGTTTGGGGTGTCAATCTCTCAGAAGCAGGAGGAGAGGACGAGATGACAAGGCAAAAGAAAAGGCTTGCTTGGGACGAGGCGGAGGCTGCGAGGAGACGAGGTGTGAACTTTGGAGGAGACAAGGATGGTGCGAGACATCTGCTAGAAATGGCAGGCATTGTCGACAGCAACCGAAGTGGTGGGTCCATGGGCTGAGTGCGCACGTTTGCTCGTTCTGCTGGACAGGCTTCAATGGATCTGGTGTGCTCTCAAGGCCTCAAACCCGCAGCGATATTACGTACTGCAGAGGTGCAGGCATGGTCCTATGACAGTTTGACCATGCACTTTTTCACGGTTCCGTATCATCTTTCAGACCACAGCTCTCCCCCCACCATCGGCTCGGCTGCCCGGTCCCCGCAGTCTTCCTGTGTGCTTCCAAGTTCCAATCCAGTATTAGTTGCGCAGTCCATCCTTATGAGCAGTGGCACAGTACAGTTGCAGTGCAATGCCCCCCAACGAATCAAATCACCGACTGACGATTGCAGAGGGCGAGCAAGAAGCGATCAGAGGTGGCGGCTTCGGAAGGCCACACCACATTTCCACGAGACATCATCCGCGCACCGCAGGCTAGGTCATCGAAGCATACCACACGACGATCTTCGCGGCCCACCAAGGAACGAAGCGTTCACGTTCATATGCTGCGCGCCACAACCAATCCCCCCGCTCCGCTGTACCCTCATCTCGCACTGGAGCACAACGTGCTCGAGCATACTAGTACCCAAAAACAAGGGAGTTACAACACAGTCCATCGGATGCCTGGCGCACGGCGAGAAACTCGCTGCCTGCCAATGCAATTATTCCTCAAACGGAACGCGGTCCTCAGGCAGCTTTCCTTTCCATGAATTGAAGAGTATACCCTTTCGCTGCAATCGCGGAAGAGACAGGTAGATGAGCTGGCGCCGTCAGGCGTACGGTGTACCCACACGCCTCCTGCCGCTCCTCGTGACTTGGGTTGCCGGGCGGGAAAGGTGCTGCGGGGGGAGTTAGAAAAGCGCAGACGACTTGTTCAAGTGAGACTAGTGTGAGCGAAGTTTCCTGGCGATGTGATTGAGATGAGATACTATAGGTCACGAACCACAGAAGAATGAGTCTTTCCGGATATCCGTCCTTCAAGTGCTCATCACCGTTCATTATACGTGCTTTTGTACAGCGCTGGCTGGGTATCTGCTCTATCAATAATAAACCCTGCTATACATAATACAAAAGCTGAAGTTATGGCTTCAATCAGATCCACTTCTTATTTCTTGTTTCTATCAGTCTGCGCCTTCAAGTACTTGCTAATCAGTTCTCTCTGCAGCTGCGGTGGCGCTCTTTCGTAATGGCTGAACTCCATGCTGAACTCGCCCTTTCCTTGCGTTGCCGCTCTGAGATTGCCAGAGAACCCGAACATACCATTCAATGAGACGTCGGCGAAACATGTAAAGTCGTCAACGCCGGTCTCCGAGTCGCTGATAACGGCATTTCGCTTTTGTAGCAGACCGATAACGTTGCCCTGGAACTCGGTCGGCGCCGTAACAACCGTTTTCATGAGTGGCTCCATCACAACAGGGTGTGCTTCCATAAATGCTTTCCGGAATGCCTGCTGCGTCGCATTCTTGAAGGCCATTTCAGAGGAATCCGTCATGTGTGTTGCGCCGTCGTTGATGACCATGCTTGTACCTAGTACTTTATGTCCGATCAACGGTCCCTTTTCGCAGGCAGCATGGAACCCTTTCTCGCAGGCGAACAGAAACTTCTCCGAGATAGAGCCACCAACGACCTGCTCCTCGAATTTGTTTTCTGTAAGCTCAGAGTAAGGCTCCATCCAACCGGCGACACGGGCATAGTCTCCGGAACCACCTGTCTGTTTCTTGAGGAGATGGTCGAAATCGACCCTTTGCGTCACACTCTCTCTGTACGCGACTTGAGGTTGACCCGTTTCACAGTCAACTTTGTACTCCCTGCGCATACGCTCGACGTAGACTTCTAGATGAAGTTCGCCCATGCCGGAGATGATTGTCTGTTCTGATTCGGTATCGTAGTGGACTCTGAACGTGGGGTCTTCACGCTGGAAACGTGCGATGGCTTTTGAGAAGTTTGGCAGATCTTTGTTGTTCTTTGGCTTGATGGATAGCGATATGACAGGTTCCGGGACGAACATGGAGGTCAATGAGTACGGGAGGATGCCGTCTGTGAAGGTATCACCACTGGCGCACTCTACACCAAATACGGCGCAGATTTCTCCCGCACCTACTTCGGAAACTTCTTCCATATCATTGGAGTGCATGCGGACCAGCCTCGGAATCTTGACCTTTTTATCGTTACGGGCGTTGAAGATGTTCATTCCCTTCTTGAGGCAGCCTTGGTACACTCGGACGTAGGTCAACTGTCCAAAATTGCTTTCTTCGAGTTTGAATGCTAGGCCGACGAAAGGGGCCGAATTGTAGGGGATGAGCTTGACGGGCGCTTCTTTCTGACGACGATCGAGAGCTGTATTGGCTACTTCGGAAGGATTGGGGAGGAAATCGCAGACACCGTCGAGCATGGGTTGAACGAACTTGTCGGCTAGAGCCGAACCCATGAACACAGGTGTGAACTTGAGAGCAATGGTGGCTCGACGAATGGCGGCTCTCATCTCCTCTATCGAAGGTTCTCTTTCGTCGAGGAATATCTCGGCCATGTCGTCGTCAACATCGGCCAGGGTCTCGATGAGCCTAGCTCTTCGCTCTGTAGCAAGTGCTTGGACATCGGCGGGTATCTCCTTCTTTCGGACAATGATCTCACCTCTGGAGCCCTCTGCGTAGACGGATTCCATGGTGATCAAGTCAACCACGCCTTTGAAATCGTCTTCAGCGCCGATAGGGACCTGTACCGCGGCGGCTGGGAGCTTGAGCTTTGAGTTGATCTGATCAACAGCCTTGAAAGGATTGGCACCCATTCGGTCCATCTTGTTTATGAAAGTGATTCTAGGGACGTTGTATCTTCGCATCTGCCGGTCGACGGTCATGGTCTGTGACTGCACACCAGACACGGCGCAGAGGATCATGACTGCACCGTCCAGTACTCGCAGGGCTCGCTCGACTTCGATGGTGAAATCTATGTGGCCAGGGGTGTCAATCAAGTTGATGTGGTATTTCTGATCAACACCTTCCTCTTTCTTGACCCAATCGCAGAAAGTAGCAGCTGACTGGATGGTGATGCCCTTTTCTCTTTCCAAATCCATCGAGTCCATCTTGGCTCCCACCGCATCCTTACCTCGCACTTCGTGTATCTGTTTTATACGGCCAGTATAGAAGAGCACCCGTTCTGTCGCTGTCGTTTTGCCCGAGTCGATATGCGCCTGCCAAAGCAATAAGCCTCAAATGTTCCGAGTAGAAGTGTTCGGCCACGTACTGCAATGCCGATATTTCGGACTTTCGTCAGTCTTTTCCACTCCTCGGTTGACATGTTATCAATGATGGTGTCTTGCGACAGCGCTTCAGGTTCAAGTGCCTCCTCAAGCCTAGGAAGGTCAGATATCGCTCATATTGGCTGTTTGATGGCCTACATTGCCGCAGCGGCAGCAGCAGCACCTCTTTGCTGCTGCCATCTTCTGCTCAGAGGTGACCTCGTATTGAAGGGAGATAGTCTTGACGGAGGAGCCAGGACAGAAGTGGAGGCGCATCTCCTGCATACCCACGGCTGTGCTGTTGGTCGGGAAAGGTTGGCAGCAACTCGAGAAGAGCGCTGCACTAACCGAGATGCCCGCATCTTGATGTTGATGCAAGAAAGAAAAGAACGAAAGGAAGGAAGCGAACGTGCTTGTCGACGGGATGGGCCAGTGTACTAGTATGGAGACAACTTTTTCGTGACTCGGATCTGCTTGCCTCACGTTCTGCCGAAGAAACTCCCCGAATACGCAAGGATAACACCACGGCATGGGATAAGAACATAGTCAACGGCGATGCGGTTCTATTATCTCTAAGTCAAGGGTATGGTATACTACAAAGGGTGACTTTCAATCCAGCCGCTTCTTTCCTTCCTCCATCTCCCCGATGTTCGTCCTGCTAACGTTCCTTGCTCGCTTGGCCTGGACAAGTTGACCAAGGACAGGATCCTTCTGAGCTCTTGCCAAAGCACTGGAGAAGCCCTCGAGGGCATATTGAGGTGTATTTAGCTTTGGCCAGTTGACATACAACATGCCGTTGGTCACCATAAACTGCGTAGACCAGCCAGCGACCGCCACGCAGAGCAGCACGAACAGTCGAATTGGCCATACTGTTGACTCAGGCGCTCGTGGTGTCAGGAAAAAGATGAACACAATGAACAGCATCGCTGCGAGGAGATAGGGTATAGCTTGCACAATCAAAGGTCGCTTGTCGACGAACGTCCGCGCCTGACCAACTCCAGCCGTTGATGGCAGGTAGGCCCCCAGGAACACATCGAAGCTGTCTTGTCGTGGTCCATCGAGGAAGTTGTTTCGCACGTATCGTGTAACAGAGTTGTTCAGGTCTTGAGCCATACCCATTCGTGTTCGGTTGCCGGTCCGCGTGAAGTCGGTCTTCAACGCGCCAGTGCCCGAGTAAGATCTAGAGACAACATCTGCGTTGTCCGCCCACATGTTTCGATAGAGATGTTCGAAGGCAGCATCATCCGAGACCTTGTCGGCTTGGGACAGCACGCCGGCATCTTGTAGTTGTTTCGTCAAAGCCCATCGTCCCAGCATGCTCTGCACGACGTTCGTCCTGTCGAGGCAATCCATGCAATTCGTTCTCACGACCGCTGTCTGTTTCATCCTAGTCTCAAGAGCTTCAACGTTGCCAGGCATTTCAGCACCTCTGAAATAGCCACCTCTGTTCAGTCCGTCCGCCAGCTGGTCCAGCAGGAGTTGCGCTCGATGCCACTTCAGTCCCTTGGTCTCATTGTGGAAGTCAAAGTAGATGTAGTGCAGTCGATCCATCCGTTCTCTTTCGCCTTGAGGCTCGATACCGTGGAACTTCTCCGAGGTTTTGCTGTCAGCCTCAACATCTTCCTCAGGACTGCTGACTAGTATGCGGACCATCTGCTCGTAGGCCTTCTTGACACGTTCTTCGCGCCCTCTCTGATTGACCAGATTGACTAGGTAGTTCTCGCCATACGTTCTGATCTGCTCGGTAAAGTGTCTGCGTGCAGCGTTCTGAGCAGTATCGACACCTCTGATTTGCAATTTCGGCGTATAATGCAAGTCATTGATTTCGGCCCAGTAGACAGGCACACTTCCCCTTGTTTGCACGTACGACAGGATCTGTGTCTCTGACCCAGTGCCCGCGGTATCCACTTTTGTAGCGTCGCTTCCGGAGAAGCTAAGGGCGGGTCCGGTGGTGTCATTCAATATGACAATCTGTTCAGTCTCGTTGAAATTGGAGACGTGGCCATGCTCGTCGATGCCCCTAGAGAAGTACCTAGTTCCGCCTCTGTGTCTTGATCTTCGTGTGATGAGGGCGAAAGTGAATGCCGCATTCCTGACCCGAGCTGGTGTAATCCTGAGCATACCATACATCACTGGAAGAATGAAGGGATCTGCACCAGGCTGCTGACCACCTCTTATTCCCGCTCCGCCTCCAAGTCTGAAGTCTATAAGATCTGTCTGTACAAACCTGTTCCAGAAGAAGCGATCATCTGCTCTTTTCCATAATGGTTGCGTTAGGTCGGCCTCAGCCTGCCGCTGGAACGGATTCGTGAGGTCGATCGAGTAGGAGAAGTACATTGGGCCATTGGCCAGCAAGGCCTTGAGGTAGGTGAGGTAGGTATCTTCATCTGGATCATGGACCGGTCGTTCTCGGAGGGGTAGGAACTCGGTTGCGACGACTCTATAAACCATATGGCCTCGTAGTCTGCCCATAGGTTCTGCTTTGGTGATGATAATGACATATTTATCGAGTTTGAGCTTGACGATCCCCAGTATCCCAGCGACGCTTGAGACTCGCTTGCTTGCTAATAACGGTCCATCGTTCATTCGGAGGTCTCCGGAAGGGCGCTCAACCACCAGACTTTGAGCTGAGTGAGAAGGTGATGTGAAGGCATAGTGTGCACCTGAGACATGAACGTTGATGTCTCTGTAGGGCAGTATATTTGCCCTCTGAGAGGACGCCATGGTTGATGTATATCACGCTTCGAGTTTCAAAAGATTGTGTTGCGAAATGCACGTCACTGCACCGTGAATTGCATACATAGCTGTCATGGCACGCCGTACTCCTCGCCGTTACTGTCTCCAAGCCACATTTTGACGTTGTCATTCAGGCTAGTCTGTATGGTGGTAGCGCCACTTGGAGGAAGCCGCCGCCCGAGTTTCCCAACTAGTTTGCCTTGCTGCAGGTCCAGTGACTTTATCTGCTGCGTAACCAAGATCCAGGAAGGCACGACCATTAACTTGAAGGCATTGAACAAAGCATACTGCATCCGCCACTACCAGAGCGAATCGATATCGGGCATCCTAGACTACATCTCCTCGGCGCGTACACTCGTCATCAAACACACCTCAAACTATGGCAGGAAGAGGGCCAGCTGGGAGGCCTGGGGCAGGCGGCCGATTTGCTCAGTTCAAGCTGGTCTTACTTGGTATGCCATAGCAAGGAAGCGTGCACTTGATGATCCATACTGACATCAACACAGGTGAATCTGCGGTCGGAAAGGTACAGATATTACCACATCCCAGCCATACAGCCACTAACATAGGCCAACCAGTCCTCGTTAGTCCTGAGGTTCGTCAAAGACCAATTCGATGACTACCGCGAGTCGACCATCGGCGCCGCTTTCTTGACTCAGACGGTCACGCTAGATGAGAATACAACGGTCAAGTTTGAAATATGGGATACAGCAGGCCAAGAGAGATACAAGTCGTTGGCGCCTATGTACTACAGAAATGCCCACTGCGCCGTCGTTGTGTATGACATTACACAAGCGGTACGTTGGGGCTTCGACGCAGTTGCCTGGTCGTTATGCTAACGTCCGACAGTCTTCACTGGACAAGGCAAAATCGTGGGTGAAAGAGCTACAAAGACAAGCGAACGAGAACATTATCATCGCGCTAGCCGGCAACAAGAAAGATATCGTCGACGAGAATCCTGACAAGCGGGCCATTTCAACGGCAGATGCTGAGGCATATGCGAAAGAGGCTGGTCTTTTGTTCTTTGAGACATCGGCAAAGACAGCGAACAACGTCAAGGAATTATTCACTGCTATTGCTAAGAAACTCCCGCTCGATCAGGCAGGTCCACGAAATCTACGAGCGAATCCGAGGACGGGTCCGCTTGACCTAAGACCAGAAGCCACTGGTCAACAAGGCGCTGGAAATTGCAATTGCTGAGAGGTCCGCTGTACGCTCAGAGAATAGATTTATTGCAAGCAAATTGGTTTGTTGAGTACTGATTAGCAGGAGTTAGGGGATGAGCGGAGGTACTCATGGCAATCAGACTTACAGATGCATGCCCTTGATCTACCATTCTGTTGGTTGCCGGCGTTAGTCTGACCTATATCTAACATCATGATACCTAATTCAAATACTTGCAGTTTCTGCATGCCCCGAGTCACCCATTGTTAGAGTCCGCACCGACACTACATGGGCTTCACTCTAGGTGTGATCTGATGGATGACGGCTGACTATTGCCAGGCAGGGCAACGTCCACACCACACGCCCCTGAAGCACAAAGCAATCCTATGCAGAATGTATACTTATGAGTGAAACTTGTTCTCTTCTAGACCACAAACTACAGCCACAGATTGTGCCAAAAGTACCGTGCAAGTCTCACGACTGCTATGGTCGCAGCAGGAACAAACTAGACGAAAAGAGGGATTCTGCAACCTACCGACCTACCTCCCCGTGCTGAACCAGCTGGTCGTCATCTATATTTCGGTTGTGAGGCGCTTCCCAGGAAAGACCAATGGAGGTATCAAAACTGTCTCGCCGTGAGAGAATTAAGACGCCCCTCTACTCCTACCTACCACGAAACGATCTAGGCGACCAAATACTAGGATTCTCAAGCCTTCGCAACGCGATTACCACCCAGAGTCGCCGACCCGGACGATACCCCGTTCTATCCGGACCTGCACGATGCAAACAACACTGAGACCAAGCATTTCGCACACAGCCCAGATAGCTCGTGCTGACCACGAGAATGTCTTTGCTCCATGGCGCTGTTGCAAGTTGACGAACTACTGCCACGTATGAGTGAGTGGCTAGAGGCGCTGCCTGATAATGTTCGTCTTGAACTTACCTAGTGAAGGATTCACGGACAAAAAAGGAGAAGTACTCTGCGAACCAGCTACTTGTTGCTTGGTCGCGTGGCTTTCGGGCTGTGTAGGCTCGATATACTGTAGGCGTACCCGTCGCCTTTCTATAGGCCGCCTAAATGTTCTGATCCTGTCTATGCGTGACGGCCATGGGTCCTCGTGGCAGCTCCGACAGAGGCAGCGGGAGTACGTGCCTGAGTGCTTGCCAACACCGTCGCACACGCTTTCACCTCTCGCTTTCTTGAATCGTCTTTCGTCTTTCCGGTGACGCCGAAGCTCAACTACGGTGACATCGAGAGCGCTTATAAAAAAGGGTGGAAATGTAGATGTCTCGAAAGGTGCAATGAGAACTACTGTTCAGTATTACCGCATTGCGTTGATACTCGCGATGCCCACTGGCGCTTCCCTTGCACACTCATTTCAATGCTCATGCTATGCTATAGATTATATCATGTCAATCGTCAACCAACGTCAATCAACCCCGACCAGCATCCCTATAGTGCCCAGCCGGCAAATGACCCCTCGAATCAGGTCGCATTGAGTGTCTCGCCGCCTCCGCAGTAGGCGAGAAGAACAAACTAGGTACACTTGAAAAGTTCTTTGGCAGGTTACCCATTTCCTTCGTATCGTGACTGGGTGCAACAGGCGGCTTCTGCTTGAAGTCCGTGAGAGGCATGTAACTCGCCTTGCCGCCTGCTCCAGTGTTGCCCCCTTCGTGACGCTGGAAGCGCCTGTTGATGCTCCAAGAGGTCAAAATCCGCCAGCCAATAACCAGCAGGGCGAAAAAGGCGATGCAAGCTCCCACAACTATGAAGACGAAGTTCTCGGGGAGGTTCGTCTTTTGCATGTAAGGTGCGCCCGCAATCGGTGGGACTGTTGGGGCTGGATAGCTGTAGTACCCTGAAAGGGTAGGAGCGTTCGTGAGTGAGGGCAGGCCGTTTATTTGAGAAACAGATGCACCGGCACTGGCTGACGACGTGCCTAGTGACGGCGCATCGGTGAGAGACTGGCTTTCCGCCACAGATTGCGATGCTGAGGCAGAGGTGGATTCTGAGTCTGAGTCTGAAGCTGAAGCTGAAGCTGATGCAGGAGAGTCGGTCGCAGACGCAGAAGAAGAGTCAGTCGCAGATGCAGAAGGCGATGCGGATTCTGTAGCAGAGGCTGTATCGGTAGCACCTATCGAGCCCAGTGCATTGCTGAGGTCTTCGCTCGCGGATGACATATTGGTTGTACGTCGGCAGACGATATGGCGCAGAGCGAACGAGTGGCCGATAAAGTATGTGATCTCTGCTGACTGTATGCGATACTGATTGAACGAGAGACTGGTGGTGGATATGGTACAGGAAGAAAGGGCGAACTGCAGGAAGACGCAAGGTGAGGTCGATTCCTTTGAGGCGCAGCTGGAAACGGCTAGAGTACCCGACGCGTACCAGTCAGGTGGGAACCAAGACCCCTGAGCTTCGCCTGGCAGCAAAACTTGGCTTAGCGCCCGCACCAGCGTGCTTTGTGTTTATGCCGGGCTTGCATGCCCCCGAACCGAGTTCTCCACGAATTTAGACCAACATTTTCGCGATATCGATATCGATATCGAACTTTGTGGCGGTCGCCTACTTCATCCAAATACGCGTTCTCTCCCCGTCGTGCGCTTGAGAGGTCATCATGGGTGTCCAGAAGAAGACCCGCAAGTTTGCGACAGTAAAAAGAATTATCGGTCAACGGGATGCGCGATTGAAGAAGAATGAGGGCAAAGCAGAGGCCGAAAGCAAGAAGACCAAGGACGACGAGGTCATTCGAGAAGTGTAGGCACTACCCCTGGCGTACGAATGCAGTGCTGACGATCATAGCCCTCAGGTATCTTCGGCGCTTTTCTTTCAGTACAATACGGCCCTCGTCCCTCCTTACAATGTCCTTATTGATACCAATTTCCTCTCCCATACCGTTCAAAAGAAACTCGAAATGTTGCCTACGATGATGGACTGCCTCTATGCGAAGTGTATCCCAATCATCTCAGATTGTGTCATGGCCGAATTAGAGAAGCTTGGTCAGAAATATCGGATCGCGCTTAGAATCGCAAGGGACGAGCGGTGGGAAAGACTGAAGTGTGGTCACAAGGGTGTCTACGCCGATGATTGCATCGTGGACCGAGTGCAGCGACACAAGATCTATATTGTTGCCACCAACGATCGTGACTTGAAGAGGCGAATTCGGAAAGTACCAGGTGTGCCAATCATGAGCGTTGCGCGAGGGAAATATGTTATTGAAAGACTGCCAGATGCTCCAGAGAAGTGAGAGGCCACAAGAACAACGTTCTGGAGGGCACCATACTGCCAAATGATTTCAAACGTTGTCTATGAACAATCGGAACGAGTCACCACCAAAGACTTGAAGAAAAGCCAGAAGTTTGCGCCCGTGAAGGGTGCCATATCTCCCATCTTTATACGACAGCTTGCTGCGGGAACAAAGCATGATAAGCTCGACTGCCGCTCCAGCCGACCACCGCGAGACCAATACCTGAAAAGATGAACATCGCCGCCAGGACTCGGTTCCTCATGTGGAAAGCGTCGTCAATTTCATGCCTCGCCATTTTGCGCTGGTGGGTGTGATAATAGCTGTCGTGCTCGGGATGGCCGGAGAAGACCTTAGAGTACATTTGCCGGTCGATGAGGAAAAGTGATATAAGGAAGGAGATGAAAAGAAGTGGTGTCGCGATGAAGCGCGAGAAAAAGGATTCTGTGATTGCTGAGGACGCTGACGTTGAGCCATCTTTTGATGCAGGCATTGTGGCTTTGGGCAAAAGGTATGTTGCGGAATATGGGAAGGATGTCCTAGTCGTTCTCTGCCGCACAAATTCGCTCTGAATGAGCTTGTGTCAAGTGTTTCAACTTGAATGCAAGTCGATCAAGTCTTTCTCGAGACTTTTCTCAGCAACGTGCTGAGTACGTTGTTCTTGAGATTGAGGAATGTTGTGTATGAATAAGCTACCCCACCTGATGCAGGCTCCCTGATTCGGTAAATGGAAGTGGGAAGTGGAAGAAATTGCTTCCGTGCATAGGCAATTAATACATTCATAACCAGGCATCAGCAATTCGAGGGACGTCGTTGCGAGATATCTAGATATTTTGCACAGTCTAGCTTTCATGTCTACAAGGTACCATAGCATGATGATCATCATGCTGTTGTCCTTGAATTGATCAAGGCAGTCGCCAATATATCCGTCGCCTGGGCCTCCTCTAGCCTATCCATTACATTCGCCAACTCTTTCTTCTCAATCATGACTTGAACAGCGACCCAATCCGGCTCCTCTAAACTCGTGATGGTAGGTGCTCTCTTGCCTGGCGTGATCTTTGTTGCTTCCGGCAGCCGACTCCTGGGCACGTTGTATGTGCAGAGGACATATCGTTGGGCCTGTATCACACCCCTGATCCGGGCCGTGATCAGATTTACCAGTTTCTGGTTCGACGTGCGTTTTGATTTGACGAGGACCGCTGTTGACTCTACCACTGTGTCAATGGCGCATAGGCCAGCAGCTCGCATAGTCTCGCCCGACTCGACCAAGTCCACTATGCCATCTGCCACGCCAAGTGCACATGCTGCTTCGACGCTGCCACCAACGTATTTGATTCTCGTCCTTAACTTTGGTACTGGTGACATCGTACCGTTGATGCTCTCGCTTCTCGTCCGACCAGTCTCAAGTCGAGCAAAGTAATCCTCTGTAAGTGCGGTAAAACTCGTTACAATGTTCTTGCCGATCAGGTCTTTGGCATCTTTGATGTCACCCATCTCAGGCACCTGGACCTGAAGTTTACATTTGCCGAAACCAAGATCAAGTACTTGCTCGACGTTTGAATCCTCGCCGTACGGTAGATTTGCATCATGTTCCGCGACTTGGTCGATGCCTGTAACGCCAAGGTCTACTTTACCTTCGCCGACGAATGTTGGAATATCGGCTGCCGGGAGGAAGATGAGCGCTATTGGGAGGTTCTTCACGAGTGCGATATCAAGCCGGTGCTCGCGTTTGAACTGGATGTCTGAGCCAGACAGGAGATCGAGACATGCTTGTTGAAGGCGACCTTTCTTCGGTACTGCGAAGAGCATGCGATCGGACAAGTGGTTGACGAGGTCCATGACGGGTGAACAATGCTGGGACTTTCGTTACACACTAGCGAATACTGTTTGTGGTAGGTCTTTAGTGGTAGTTTCTCCGAAGCGCGTGAAAGAGACACCAATATGACCGTACGACTCGTGCGTAAGTGCTACGATGGTAGGTCAGCTTTGGAGTGCAGAACAAGGTTATCAGATTCACTTACCTGACGAATCGTGCAGCAATGAAGCTCTTCACGGTGAGGACTCAACCGGATAGATTGATCACGTGACGCCAAGATTTCCCGGTTTTCGGTCTGCGCGCTGCCACACAAAGCCTGCGGTGGAAGTTACCACGCTAGCGACATATCTCAACATCCGACCTCTTTTATCACCGCTCCTGCACGAAACTCGGTTCACGAAACCTCAAATACGCAGTCGCCAACATGGATGCTTCAGCAAAACAGCCAGTCAAGCTGGTCAAGGTGACCAGAGTTCTGGGTAGAACTGGTGGGTCCAAGACACAATGCGCCAGAGCAAAACGACCAAAGTACTGATGGACATTCTTGCCAGGCTCCCGGGGAGGTGTTACACAAGTCAGAGTCGAGTTCATGGACGACACGAGCCGAAGTATTATTCGAAATGTAAAGGGACCAGGTACGGTGGTGAAATATGCTGAAGAGGAAGGTCAAGCCTAACAAGCTCTACAGTAAAAGTCGACGACATCCTTTGCCTGCTCGAGTCCGAACGTGAAGCCAGGAGATTGCGATAAGGGAGAGGTATTGTGGTCGTTTTCTACTTCTTCAAAATGCGCCATGTGGCATCAGATGGTTTTGGGACGAATGGCACACCGTGGTGGATGACGAGAAGTGGTTGAGGTCCTCGCAGTCACCATGCCGCTGCAAGCGAGAATAACTAGAACTGGCAGAGGGACAGAGGTGGCACTTGTGCCGGGCCAGCCATCGCTGGCAAGAGGGGGATGCTGCGCTGAGCTCTCGCAAATCCTCTGAACACAATGAAAAGCTGAAATTTATGACAGCTCTACAAAGGACCTGGTGGTTTTTCTGATTGTCCTGGCTCGCTGCATGACAAATTATCACATTAAAGATATGGTAGCTGTTCCAACCGTCACCGGCGACATAGGTCCGACCGTCCGGCCTAGATATCGAGGGCGGACGGTGCGAGTCTTTCGCGATTTGCATCAAATCCAGAGGGCGGTTACTTAGTAGATTTATGCCTGTCCGGCTTGTGAGGCTTACCGAACACTGTGATTGGAAGCATCGATGCATTGCTCTTGCCACATCTGGAAATTGTCCTAGCGTGACGTAGACCAGGCTACCTGTCTTCAACGCGTACTTCAGCTAGAGGCCTCCTAGGTACTTCAGGCACAACTACATTACGTGCAGCACTCCTTCCACGATCTCCTGCGTGTTGATTGTCAAGCATAGCGACGGCGCTGTGGGTTGGCTTGTAATATCGTTCCACGCCACAAATTACCAACTTTCCTATAAATCGCCACACAGGCCTGTGATCGTTGCCCCGACCCGCTCAGCCAAAGGGATATTCTGTCGCTACAAGATCCACCTCTGATACCTGGAAACTATACATCAGGCTCACACAGCCGCGGTTTTGAGCCATGGCACCAACCGCTTCTTCAGATTCTGCCCGCGAGAGAGGGCTTATAGAAAAGCTGGAATTCCGAATCGCCGCGGCAGAGACAGGCGAGCAGTTCCAAAACATTCTGCAGAAGTTTCTGCCTGCTCTACTCTTGAAGCTGGCTTCAGAAGATTCCGAGAACCGAAAACTTACCACGAAGGTTTGCTTGTATGTCAACCAAAGATTGAAAATCGATGGCTCTATTCAGCTTCCAGTCGAGGGACTGTCCAAGATCTTTCGAGAAAACCCGGACCCTATCGTCAAGCAGTTCAGTCTGCTTTTCGTACAACAAGGTTTGACCAGACTGTCCCCCGAAGATGGTATATCTTCTTTACCGACGATACTGCGATCGTCAATATTGGAGACGAACCAAGATCGGGGCGATAAGAAGTTATTCGCCATCTCAATTGACCTGTTGCTCGGTGTCCTACAACATTGGAAGCCGCCAGAGCACGGCAGCAAGGAGGATGAAGCTTTGAAGGGCAAATTTCAGCTGTCGGCGGCCCAGACGCAGATACTATCGAACCATCTATCCCATTTCCTGCTGTTCGACCCGAAAGTAAACTCTTCAGATCTGGATGAGGGCATACGGGACATCTTCGAGAAGCACTTCTCCAAGCGAGGCTTTATTGCTCCCAACCTCGCAAATTTCGTTTTCACCTCAGTTTTCACCGACGAAGACCGATTTGTACCAGCCACAATTCTGTCTGTTGATGCGAACGCCGCAGCGAGTGGTCGAGCGGACGTGATGTTCAAACAATGCAACTTCGACCTTGAATCAGACTCCCTGGTTGGTGCTGCGTTTGAACTGTATTCAGTGGCCAAGCCTCGGCTCCAGACCCGGATCCTCACACTACTGTCACGGAGCAAGGCCTCGACCAGAAGGTCAGATACAATTGTTCGCATCGTAGAATCTCAATTGAGTACTTCAGCACAGAATCTTGAGGCCAGCAAGCTTCGTGCGGCAATGTTCTCCTACCTGGTCTGGGCCACACGCGTCAGTCCGGACATAAGGTTGATGGCTGGTAGGCTTCAAACAAGTTTGAAAGAGTTTATCGAGGCACAAGGATGGCCTGTTGCCTCTAATCTGTCTGTTTCCGATGTTGAACTTCGAGCACGGGCATACGAGACTATCGGCCTGCTCTCCTCACCCACTACTATGCCGAAAGACAACAGGCAGGATGCTATGGACCTCGACCCCTCTCCCTCAATGTTCGACCTTGCTGCTTGGCTGTTCACAAGTCTCCGTTGCGATACGGCTCGCGACGTGCGCCACAGCATAGAAGAGAGTCTCAGCCGGTTGATAGCTGCAACGTCCATCAGCAGCGCGGACGAACTTCAGAAGTTCAAAGATTTACTACTATGGAATGCCACAGCAAACGAAGGAGACGAGGATCCCATATATCATATAGCAACTCACACGTCTGCTCAGTATCCGGCTGTTCGGTTTGCAAACAAGGTGTTTGCATTGTCCGACACCGACGCCAGGTTGATCGACGTCATTGCATTGGCCTCGAAAAGGAAAGAGGTCGTTGAAGAGGGCCAGCGAGGCCTTGATCCCAGTTGGCACGCTGCCAATTCCCGGCTTTCTGGTACTCAGCAAGCTACAGCACTAGCCCTTCCCACTTTTGGTCAATTTGCTGAGAGAGCTTTTCGCGGCGATAATTGGCCGATGAGCAGTGGTGATGCTGCGAAAAGTGCTCCTGCAACAGCGGGCCTTGCTATATTTTCCCGAAATCTAATCGCTGCAGAAGCTTGGCACAAAACCCCCTTTGAGGTTGCACAAGATTCGGATTGGCAAACTCGGGTCGAAGCTACACTAGACAATGAACTTGAGGCTCGGATGATGTTCAAGTCTCAGCTTGCGAAGGTAGCAGATGACTCCGTTGTCCGACTCATTCAAACATGCTATAGAGGTCTAGCCCAAGGCTCGATGGACTGCGGCAGAGTTGGATTGCAGCTGACGTCTCTAACAACAAACCACATTCTCAATGCATTAGATGCAGCTTCTTTAGCAAACCTCGAGACAGCGATGCAGACTGTCCAAGTGCGCAACCTAGCTGCTCGAATCAGTGGTATCGTTCTCTCCGCACGATCAGCCTGGGAGGCTGTAGTGAGTTCGAACTTGACCAATTGCAATGAATGGCAGTCGGCCGTGGGGCAGCAGCTAGCCGCAGTCGAGGTTTCATTGCTAAAAGCAGCATACATGCTAAGCCGAGCGGCTCTCAGAGGCCATGTAGACTCAAGCCATGAGCTTGTGGGTGCCATGTGGTCGCTCTGCGGACATATGCTCACTAAAAGCACTGACAAAGCCTTGCGACAGGTAGTCTACACTTCTATCGGACAGCTGGCACTGTGCTTACCACTGACTGTGCAAAATCTGGATGATGTTGAAGCACTGGTTGAGAACATGCTGGCAGACGCGAGGAAGGAAGATGAGCCTGCCGTTACGGCACTAGGCCGCCTTTTGTCGTTGGTATGGCCTTGCTATGAGGCTGACAGCAAAACGAAGCTGCTTGAAAAGCTGTTTGATTTACACGAAGTGCGCAAAGCAGAATTTCAGTTTGCCCTTGGCGAAGCATTCGCCGTCGCTGCTCTCAGGTTTCAGTCGAGCTCTACACTAACAGAGTTCGATGTCGATGCCAGCGCGCCTCAAGCGAATAAAGACACAGAATTGTTTGAGCGTTTGCTCACTGGCGCGTTAGACAAGTCTCGAACCACGAAACCTGCAATGAAGAAAGCAGCAGGCATATGGCTGCTGTCGCTCGTTCAATTCTGCACGCTTGCGGAGCTTGTGAAGCCTCGACTGCACGATTGTCAAGCAGCCTTCTCCAGGCTTCTTACAGACAGAGATGAGGTCGTGCAGGAAACGGGGTCACGTGGATTAGGCATTGTATACGAGAAGGGCGACAAAGGCCTGCAAGAAGATCTAGTCAGAGATCTTGTAGGATCTTTCACCGGCAACAACGTCAAGACTGCTGGAACAGTCACCGAAGAGACAGAACTATTCGAGCCTGGTGCTTTGCCAACCGAAAACGGCCAATCTGTCACTACGTATAAGGACATTGTGGGTCTTGCCCAAGAGATGGGCGATCCAAGCCTGGTGTATCGCTTCATGAATCTCGCTTCGAACAATGCTATCTGGTCTAGTCGAGCAGCGTTCGGGCGCTTTGGCCTTTCAGGTGTGCTAGCAGACTCGACATACCTCAAAGAGAACAAAAAGTTCTATCCAAAGCTCTTTCGATACAGGTTCGACCCGAATCCAAATGTGCAGAGATCCATGGATGAGATTTGGAAAGCCTTGGTGAAAGATCCAAGTGCCGTCATCGACGAGCATTTTGACCTTATCATGGAAGACCTGTTGAAGAGTATTGTGTCTGGCAGGGAGTGGAGAGCACGTGAAGCGAGCTGTGCCGCTATATCGGATCTTGTCCAAGGCAGAGAAGTCGAGAAACTCGAGAAGCATCTTGAAGCTATCTGGAAAGTCGCTTTCAAGGTCTTGGACGATGTTAAGGAGTCTGTCAGAATAGCGGCGATGAAATTGTGTCGGACACTGACCAACATGTTGATCCGTAATCTCGAGGTAGGCGAAGGTACAACGAGCCGAGCTACCACTATGCTCAACCACGCTCTACCTTTCTTGCTGCAACAAATGGATGCAGGCGCGGGCAAGGAAGTCCAGCAGTATGCCATCGTGACACTTCTGGACATTGTTAAGAAGGTACCACCAAGGTCCCTCCAGAGTTACGCACCTGTGATACTGGAAACGTTCATCAATTCTTTAAGCTCACTTGAACATGAGAGTATCAACTATTTGCACCTGAACGCCGACAAATATGGTCTGACGGCTGAGAAACTGGACAATATGAGGGTCAGCAGTGTTGGTGCCTCACCAGTGACCGAAGCAATTGAGAAGTGCTTCGACAGTTTGACAGCGATGCCAAGTCGAACTACAGATCATGTAACAATCGACGGCATTGAACCAGAGACCAAGCCCCTCGACGACGCCATGGCGCGCCTCGAGTCGTCCTTCAAGGTCACGATCGGACTACCCTCAAGAGTCGGTTTGTCTCGCGCCATGGTTACCCTTGTTGTACGTCACCACACAGCCTTCCGGCCATACGCAGATAGATTCGTACGACTGACCAGGAAAAGCATTGTCGACAGAAATGCTACAATCAGCCAGTCGTTCAGCACTGCTTTAGGATACCTGCTCCGTCTCGCTTCAGAGAAGGAAATCCGCCAGACAGTGTCATACGTACAGAAACTGTATTTCGATTCTCAAGAACTATCGCACAGAGCAATTGCGGGCGAAATTGTACAAGCCATCAGCAAAGCATCCAATGACGTGTTCATGCATTTTGCAACGTCGTTCTTACCATTCGCCTTCATCGGCCGGAAAGATCTAGATGAAGATACACGAGACAGATTTGAGACAGCCTGGAAGGACAATGTAGGTGGCTCTCGTGCACTCCATCTCTATCTCACGGAAATTGTGGATTTGACACACAAGCATATCAAGTCGAGCCTCTGGCCAATCCGTCACGCTTGCTGCTTTGCAGTCGCAGAGCTTGCCAGCAGCATGGAGGCTGGACAAAAGTTCAGCAGGGAAGAAGCCATCTTGCTGTGGCCGCTGATTGAGGAAGCTCTCAGTGGCAAGACCTGGGATGGCAAAGACAAGGTTGTTGAGGCTTTCCCACGATTTGTCAGACGCGCCCAAGCAATCTGGCCAGACAAAAGCAAACAGATGCAGACCATCGCAATTCGTGAAGCAAAGCGGACGAACGTCTCATACAGGCCACACGCAATGACTGCTCTAGCAGAATTCGCGAAGATCAGACTAGATCTGGATATTAGTCGCGAAGTGGTGCCCTTTCTTGTCGAGCTCGTGGGAAATCTGGTTGACGACGCCGATGGCATGGACCTTGATGGTGTCGGCACACATAACGATCGTTCGAGGTACGTGTTTATTTCCTGCCCCTTTTGTCTTTCTGGTATTGATTGAATGACTAGCGAAATTCTACTCGACGAATCATTGAGCTCCGCGATCACATGTATGTTCGCGGCACTGCGACGAACGTCCACTCCGGAGGTTCTAGACTTGTCGCTCGTCGCTATTAGAAAGGTGTGTACCAAGCATTCGAGCGCAATTGATCTTCCGTTGTATCAAGCAGCAAAGTCCTTCGTCGAGGAGATTCTGATCGAAAAAGACTCACCGGGAGATATGAACACGACAATTTCCGCGGAGCTAGCAGGCTCGGACTCTATCGGAACCAATCAGCTGGATCGTCAGACTGTGCAACGGCCAGACTCGGTAGCTGCTGAGACCAATCAGCTTGAGGAACAGAAGTTCAAGCGGTATTTGAATGAGTTGGCCTTGGCGATACTACCACATACGTCAGACACCAATGCCGAGAGTCTCCGCTCAGCGAGCATCCATTTTGGCTTGACGCTTTCCCGAAGTAAGGTTGTTGGCCTTGAAACACGCGAAACCTTGAACAAGGTGTTCACTTTATGGCTTGAGGGCGAGCGTTCGAGACCGCTTCGCTTGTTGATTGAACAGGCTCTCAAGGCAAACAAAAATTCCGTCACGGATGACACGTATGCATTGTGAGCACCATCGTTTGGCATTAGGACTAGCGGTTTGGGCGAGCGGGCCTACCATTGTTCCATGTGTTAGCTGGGTGCAGCACAGGCAGGATGGCTGCTCACTTCCGTACTGTGCACACTGCACACCTGCACGTGGGCATTGTGCTACTGCATGCATATTCCTTGTTGAGATTAGCTCTACAATAGGCGATCTTCCTAAGCATGTGTTTAATGTGATCAACAGGTGAGATTTTACATTTACACCGCCCGAACTATAACTGTCCGCGTACAGATGGTAGGGCCGACCAGTACCACTTGCGCTTGACCCGAATCTCAGACAACTGGGAGAAATCCCATTATGTACTCAAGCGTACTCCATTCAAAGAGTTTTGTCGTGGTATCTTGATACCCGGGCGGACACGGGGTCTGACCTTTCGGCGGCCCGCCAGGCGGGTCCAACGGCGAGGATGATATCTCCGCCCGTGGCGCTCGCTTGTGAGCAGAGGCAAAAAGTGGCACATGCAGGCATAGATCCACCCTTCGGACTGAAGATCCATGCGACACGACGAACACAACATATGTGGGAGGAACGCGACCACGAAGGTTCCCTAACCTGTCAAGATGATTGACAGAAAGTGCGCACATGCAGCCACAAAGCACTAAAGTCTTAGGTATCTGCACCCCAGGTTCTATGATTGACGGGTATCATGCCCGGCATTGGCGTACGTGAGTGGCAGTGATAATCTTCAATTGGCGTATGCTTGAGACAGGGGCCGGCATTGGAAGCCTACGGTGCGTAAGGTAGATATGCACATGGTAGGAATGCCTGATGGTAACGAATCAGTGCCGAGCGTGGACCGTGGGGTCCAACCCTGGCATGTCGGTTGGTGTCCGATGTCCAATCAGATATAGTTCAAAGAATTTGAACGAGCTATCGGGCTTAGCTCCCTTGCTCTTCGGGCCTTCTGTTCTTCCGAACTGTTTTCGATACTGACGAGCTTTTGTCAAGATCGTCTCCTACCGATATGCTTCTGAGCTAATGCGCGAACGGAATCAGTCCCGGAACGCAGGTTTCTTTCTTATGCAGAAACACCTCCTCTTCTAGTTAGCGAGGAAGCGGCAGATTGACTACATGTCAGTAACATCAGACGCCGTACTCTGGCAAGGGTTAGATGCACAAGCGTAGTGCGCCCTAGAACCTCCAGCGTTTCCCATCATGTCCACCCATTCCCCAATTTATGCTTGCATCTTTCCCATCATTGCTGATGTCTATTCAAACTGGGACGGTCCCATGAGGACATATCTTGTTGGGCTATCAACGTCCTCCACATTCCGTTCTGACCAGTAGTACGATCAGCATGCGGTAAAGGTTGCTGATTGGGCCAGTCATGGTATCGTTGACCACCAAATTACCTCTTTAACACATACACGACTCCGCACTTCATGTCTATGACAGTGTGCCTAACTGTTATGCAAGACGACAAGCGAGGGGAGCCCTCGAGGAAGACACCGCATCTACCACCTATCGCGCCAAAGGACGACCAAGCCTCGTCAGCAAACTCGAGCCTCAGTGGAAGGATCAATGCTGCCACAGTACCTCCAAGGACGCGATTGCCTCCAAGGTCCCGTACTGGTTGTTGGACATGCCGCACGCGCAAAGTCAAATGCGATGAAGGCAGACCTGTTTGTGGGCAGTGCTCACGACTAGGCCATACCTGCGACTATAATCCCCGGCTATCATTTCGCGACGACACACCTCGAGTCGTAGAGCGTATGCAGGATGTGACCACTGCCGGAAGCTTTATTTGGGATCGTCAGTGACATTTGGGATACCTTTTGGAGAAAGGCTAACAGATATGGTAGGGGTTGCATCACCCGGAACGTCTAGCGGAGGCTCTGCGACCGACGATCTTGGGCCATTCGCGACGCTATTGACTGACGAAGATCGAGAACGCAAAGCAGAAGGCTCTACACCAGGCACGTTCAACGTGATTGTTAACCCAGAATCGTTCCAAAACTTGACAGAATATTCACCAATCGATGTCGATAGCAGAAGGATTGAAACACCTCTGCGGCGCGGATCGATTGCCGCGTCTCTTGCAAGCAGCTTCGGCCGGGATTCAATGATCGAGGCGGTTGCTCTTTCAGATGATCCAAATATCGTTATCTTACCAAAGTTTGAGGACTTGAGCCGGCGCTCAACGAAGGAGCTGAAGTCACCAATATCGCCCGCTGCCAGCGCACGACCTGGAATCAAATTGGAAGAGGAAGAACCACAAATTTCTCTCCGCGACCCTGAGGCCACTACCTTGCGACACTTTAGAGACGTCGTCTGGAAACAGCTCGTACCTCCCGAACATGGCTCTGATTCAAGTATTGTTTTGCTTGATGAAGCAGCGGCACAATTTCCACCCGTAAGTCAGAAAACTGTGCATGCTTCACAAGGCTGACTTCAATATCAGTTGATCCGCGCGATGATGGCAGTGGGCTCGCTCGCCATGTCTCAGTCGGATGGTAGCGAACCGGTGGACTCATTACAATACTATTCCCAGACTCTGCCAGAATTGCACAACTCGTTGAGATGCGAAGAAGACTTGGCATCAGATGGTGCTTTCCTGACACATTTTCTGCTGCTGATCTACGAAGTATGACCGCGCCTCTCACTGATTAACATCGGTTAACGCTTCTCCAGGTTGCGACCGCCGACGTCGAGCACGCGAACATATGGCTACACCACATCTCTACACTTCTCAAGATAACGCTTCTGAGGCGAAGAATCCTTGGTGGCGAACGGTTCCCTTTCATCGTCTGGTGGGTATGTAACCTTGACGTTGACGCGCTGTTGACTGGGCCTGGTTTGGGCGACTTCGTGGGACACATGCTGAACAATGACCTGATCCCTCCTCCAAGTTTTCACCTCTATCCTTTAGGTGCTGACGGCTCGAGCGTGGTATACCCGGAGGAAAGGGATTGTCTGCCGGTTGTGCTGCAGTTGAGCTATGAGGTTACCCGTCAGGCCATCCGACTGGGACTTCTCGCCCGCGAACTTCGATTAGACGAATCTTTTGATGCATTCGACATGCAACGGAGGTCGATGGCTATTCAAGTGCGCCAAAGCCGAGTGTCCGAAATCCGAGAAGGCTTGCAGCAGCTGTGGGCCTCGCCTTCCGTTCAAGAGCTGGGGCGCATGAGACTCTCAGTGCGACCCCAACGACTCTTCCTCCATGCGTGGACTCTTTATCGAGCTTGTGTCATTTATTCACATACTTCCATGTGGCCGGGTCAACGGTTGGATATGTCACCTGATTGCGAGACAGAGATTAACGCAGCGTCGCAGCATATCTTACAAGTGTCGCGGGCCATCATCGAGAACGATTCGAACTCTTCACAGTTCCTGGTGTTCCCACTCTTCATGGCGGGGCTTGCAAGCACCATTGGCCGTGAGAAGATGCTGGTCATCGATTTAATAAAGCAAATGGAAGAAGGCTGCATCGTTGGGGGGAATACGAAGGCGACCAGAGAAGCATTGGAGGCGATATACGAATTACAAAACGAGCAGTTCATGCATAACGGGCACAGCTTGGACATAGATTGGTTCCAAGTCATGATAGACAAGGGACGGACGGTGGTGAATTTCGGGCTTTAAGCAAGATACCATCGGATTGAGTGATTCATCATTCTCGTTGTCCCCCACGTTCACGCGGAAAGCGTAACAAGGACAACGTTTGACGGCCGAACAAGATGATACCCCTGCTGCGATCCTCGGGAATATGAGGAAGATTGTGCTAGGTTTGATGTGTCCAAAAGATACAAAGCCTGGATAAAAATTTCTGAAGCATTTAGTTGGGGAGCAATTGAGTGGACGAAGGAGTCACGATCCTGTGGCCAGGGCCAGGGCGCCTTCTCTAGTTGTTCGCTAAGGTCATGTTTACCAGCCGTGATCAACAATACATTCCTTCTACCACTGCTGGTTCTACGATGCTCCAAAACATGCGTGCTTCCATGTACCACAGCCTGCTCTCAGATCCATCGATATGCTACCAATGACAATTGAAGAAACTGAATGAGTGGGGAGATATGCGATAAAATTTTCATCATGTTTCTGCCAACAACTCTTTTTGTGCCTTCGCGGTCGCCGAAGCTGAGCCTACCCCAAGGAGTACCGACCAGCCCTGTAGTGCGCTGCAAGTGTTGGATGAGATTTAGAGAACATAGGAACGCATGCTCCGCGTAGCAGAGCATGACGAGGATACTTACCGGGTCTACCCGGTCTGCAACCTGCGTACCGGTACATTTCTTATCCAGCATTATTGTGTTGAGCGACAGCAATCTCGGCTCTCAGCACAAAACGGCGACCGTGGGTCCGTGATATACTTTTGCTTGACCGCTTCGACCACCAAACCGCACTCGACATGCAACAGGTCACATGTACTTGGTGCCACTCACGATTTCTTCATGACCCACTATTTCGAGATCACTCTGCTCCGCGGTGTTCGAGATTTCAACAGACCTCAGCTGCGACTTCCACCTGGTCGGAGGATGTACAGTTTATGGACAGGTGTACTCCAGAGGGTCGAGTAAAGATGCTAAAGTTGTTCGTAGATTATGAAACTCAGCTTGATTTCAATACCTTGCGTATCTAGCCATCGATGTCTAGATGCTGCAGGCTACCGCAACGAAAGTAAGTGGTCAGCTGATATATGTCTATAGTCGGAACCTAGAACTTTAATCACCTATATGACCGCTGTAGGGGTTCAATAGGGCTTGCACCAAATAAATCTGATCCATTCGTAAAAAAGCCGAGATGAGACTAGGGAATATACCATCAAGACCTGGCATTTTATGCTATAGCAACGCTAGAGCGTTGCCTTGCCGATTCGACGAGGCTCTTACATAAACCATCCCTATTTTCAAGTGCCTACAGGCACGGAAGAGCTCCTCTTTAAATCCTCTTGGGATCGAGTCGACCCTCTTAGCAAATAGGTATAGAGTATGCCCTGTTCTGCTGCATCCTTACGGTTCCATACTAGAGAATGCGTGCTGAGCGAGCCATTGGTCAGAAGAGCTCTACAGCATAAAATACTTGGTCATAATAGTAGAGTAATCCGATTAGCAAGACAGGGGACTTTTCAACACCGTCTCTTGCAGTTTGTATGTAGAGCTCATCGGTCCTATAAGGTCACGGCGCTTATGTACAACTTATGCAGGCGACTGAAGTTCCGGGTTTTGACTGCATTGACAATGGGATTGTCGCAGCTCTCGGCAGGCATCTGAATCCAGACAAGACAACAATGGAATAAGCAAAATCCTTTTGTTGCCATAGTGGAATCATGCTCACCGATCTCCGACCGGTGCGACTATGTCGATCTCGGAGCTCTGCTTGATACGCGAAAGAACAGTTTGCGGCCGGCCCACTTCCTAATTTTTTAGGGTACCGCACTACCGTAGCTACCGTGGCCCGAAACGGCGTGGTACCATCAACTACGTTGCAACGGCAGGGTCCGCACAGGTCTAGACTGACCTGATGTCATTAGTACAATCTCCTTGCTTGTCATCTCGGCGAAACTCAATTTACTCGCTATCGGAATTCAGCCACAGTTGTTCGCGGTTCAGGGGCTCCTCGGAACTCCTTGCCACCATGATGGCACATTCGCTTTTTTTTATACCGTGAATACTTGTATGGATACTGACCTGTGTCATTGTGGGATCGGGATCTGTCCCGACAGTCGTTCGCGTGTGGCGCACTACGGGGGGACCACGACAGCAAAGTGGGAGACCTCGTCGTTGTTTCTCATTCAGAGCCATGTTCGGAGCCTTGACGCGTAGCCTGCCTTTTCCACTAGCATTTCATATCGGACGACGTCTCATACCCCAAGCATTCATCATGTCTTCAATCGATTTATCATGGCGGTGGGATTGAGCGTACTCACTAGGCCCGCAAGGGATCTCACGACGAGACCAATACATTGGAGGTCACCCCTCCCATCTACAGCACAGTCGGACTCGACACTTGTCTACCCCTCAAGCACATTAACCAACACAAGCGACGAAGTAAGGATTGGCCAAGATGTCATTAGTTGTCGCTGTACAACGTAGGGGAAGTTTGCCACCTATCGTTAGCATGCAGTGGATGGTCGACGAAGCACGATCTGATTGATGATCTTCAGAAAGTGGACGAGATCGTCCTCAGGGCTAGCTTGATTTTTGACAATTCTCAGCCGCGCCTGGTGTGCGTGCCCTCCGTCTTGCCCAGACGCCCATGACAGCACCGTGCTCATGACACATCTGATCTTACTCTTGGACCGAATCGTCCCTGGACTTGACATGATTATTACGCAGCCTTAGGTTCGTTATGCTGCTTCAAGGTTCACCTTCCTCGAGGTACGGTGAACACAATGTTGTGCGTTACCCAATGTCAGACAGCTAGCCGTTTACCAAGCCAGGAAACTCGGCTCACCATCCCGGCAGGAACAGAGCTGTCAGCAGCAGCATTGATGTTAATTGGCAATCCAACCCTGCGTTAATAAGACCGTGTTAGCTTATAACCACTTCAATCTATGAGAGTCGCTAGCAACCGGAAGAGTACTATGGCTCGCATCCAGCTACCTCCTTTCCCGACAATGTGTCCGTCGCCAACATAGCTACTGTCGGAAATGCTCACAATCTGCAGAGGATGATATTTTGCGAGTCAGCGATCACACTCCTTTCGCGCATCCCTTGCCAATAAATTCCCACAAGACAGAACTTGAGCGATTCATCAAATCATGTCACGAAGTTGCGATGGCCGTTTCCAAAGCACTGTCTAAGGAGCTTGGCCTCGATCCAGACATCATCCCACGTTTCCACCAAATCGACAAGACGAGCGGTGATACAGCGCGTGTAACATATGCACCACCTGTCCCATCCGACACGATAGCGCTTGGGGAGCATTGCGACTTTGGAAGCGTCACGGTACTCTTCAATCAGCTGGGTGGGCTGCAAGTCCTTGAACCTAACACTAGAGATCGGTAACATTGCTCACAGCAAGAGCTTCTTAGCCGAGGATCGACTATCAGGCATCAGAAAGTACGTTAGGTTTTAGCCACCAGATGTGATTATAAATCTAGGCGATGTAATGGTGAAGTTTACAGGCGACAGTTGTATGCGGGCGTACACCGCGTCGTTGGGCCACCCCGTGATCAAGCGAGGATGCCGCGGCATTCAATCGGATACTTCTGCCGGCCCAACAGCGACGTTAAGCTGCAGAGCTTGTTTGAGGGTGAAGCTGAAGACAATGCTATGACGACTGATGAGTGGATCGCACACCGGACGCGAAACAGGGCCACAGCAAATTATAACGGACCTGAGATTGTTCATGCTTCGAGAGGAATGGAACACTTCGCTGAGGCTGAGAGGAGGAGTTCGAAACTTGAGGAGTCTGGGACTGTCAGTGCAGCCCCTTACAGACATCCTTAATATTAGGGAAAGTCATTTGGGTGTGATAACTGCGTCATTCACGATGCTAGATTGTGGATGTGCAAGCTAGGCATCATCACTGTTCCAAGCCGCATAAATCCTGAAGACAACCATACAGTAGAAGAGTGAAGCTTTTCGGAGGTTCTGGAGAGCTCCCTGTGCCGGGTAAGTGGCCCACAGATTGTTCACCAGGTCATCCATGCAATGTTACCTGTTCATCAAAATTCTCTTCAGGCAAATGTGATTAGAAGACTAGTAATTCCAGCCTCGACACCTTCCACTGTGCCGTTCTCCGTTGCTAGTTTCCATGCGGACTCTCAAGCACACGATATCCCGTATCATTGTCATTGTTATCGCCTAGATGAGCCGCTCCAGGCTCGGTCGTGGTTCTTGGACCTTACGAGGTCGGTTCGCGCCATCTGTGGCCGGTCATCGGACGCAGTCAGCATGAGCGGTGAGCTTGCTTAGTGAAGAATGCAACAGCTCAGCAGTCCTAGTAAAAACGGGCTCAGAGGGACTAGTTTGCATTTGATACTTGAGCCTTCTGCGTTGTAGCTCAGGTTGTCTCTACTTCGGACTGTCGATTGGCGAAATGAGCAGAATAGTTGTAGGAAAGGCATACCAGAAGGCACACTTGGAGCTGGCCACGGGGTTACGCTGTTTACTGGAAGGTCAACTACGGGCGGGGGCTACCGCACCTTCCCTGTTTATTATTTTCGAACTTTTCGAACTTTCACGATTTGAGATGTTCAAATGTACATTTTCCGTGCGCAAACTATATACAGTGGTATGCGTACTATGATCTGTATATTATTAGAATACCCTACTTTCGCTGAATAAACGAGAGTAAAGCTGACTAAATTTGAGTAAGAAATGGTGGTGCTACCACCGAAAACGTACCGAAAACGTCCTCATCATCAACTTCGTCCAAGATTTTGGAGGTTTAGCCTTACAGCCTTACAGCGCCGAAGGCTCCGGGGCGCACGCCTAAAATTTTAGGTACGCAAGGCTGCCAAGTATTATTATAGCCTTATATCGCCTAAGGCTTCGAGTACGTACGCCTAAACTTTTAAGTAAATAAGGCTGCTAAATATTATTATCGTAGCCTTACTTACTTAAAGCTTTAAGTGTACGTTCTCGAAGCCTTAGGCGCTACAAGGCTGTAAGGCTAAACCCCTAAAATCTTAAAGAACAAAGTTGATAAGCGTACAAGGCACGTTTTCGGTCGTAGTACTACCACTTTTGTATCGATTTTAATATACCCTTTACTCAGAGAGAGAACGAAGGACGGGCTTTCGTATAGTACACATTTTATATAGCACCTACTACTGAGTTTTGTATGCGCACGAAAACTATAATTTCAAACTCTCAAATCGTGAAAGTTCGAAAATAATAAATAGGGATGGTGCGGTAGCCCCCGCCCGTAGTCAACCGAGGTGCCTCCCATGCCTCTGTGGCGCTCTTCCTTGTCGACAAATAGTCTTAGGCCCCAAAAGCTCCTTCAAGCCTTCTCATCATAACACCTTCTTTTTGATATCAAGCTATGAAGATAGAGACCGAAGGGACCACACTGAATACATTTTTCTTGATTGTGCATGTCGCCCATCGACACCACAGATGATGATGATAATCCCTATCTCACATTCTGTTTGCAACGGCGAAGCCTAGCGACTAACCCAACCTCATTGCTGCATACGCAAAGCTTTCGGTAGTAGACACTACAGGTATGTCGCTAACATAACCTGTCCAGCTCCAAGCTGCAGCACAGCAGTTTCCTGATATTTAGCCAAAGTGAGTATGCAATATCGACAATGTCCGGACAACTTGTACCCTTGTCCCACCACCAAATATTCTACCTTCGTTAGATTTCCCCCTAGCCCTTCAAACACGCCTTCCAGGCCCTACATGGGGCCCCCATTCCCAGGCCCTACATGGGGCCCCCATTCCTTCGGGTTACTACACTGCGGCGACTTGTACCACAACCCCGGATACGATTTATTCTGCCCGTCGCAGCTCCGATACCAGAATGCGAGGCAGCAAGAGACTTTGCTCCATTGCTTATCCAACGACCAGTATTCGAACTCTTTCATAGCATCATCATCAGACACTGTCTGCAGGATGTCATAACAATGGTCTGTCACTCGGCAGCAGCCACCACGGAAGTCGCGGGTGGTGAGGTGGTTTCCTGCTGAGACGGCTGGGTCCTCGGTGGAGTTCAGCAGAATGGCACTTTGTAGTTCGGAAGGTGAAAGACCTAGGATGTCATCAGCGAAACCGGCTGGATCCTGAGGTGTGTAAGTTAGCTCTCTGTTCTGACCTTGAGGAAAGGCATATCACTCACGTTTCTCATGGCCAAGCACCGCCGGTACGCAGTCCGATCCACCCCAGCCAATGACTCGCAAGAAGCTAGGGCATCGAAATTCACGGCGATGCCGTCCGTCGCATTTTGATCTGGCTGAAGATCGCGGCGACCGAAGGGGTTCTTGATGCTTTCAAGTGCTCGGTAGCACCACTCTGGGTCTCGAAAGCATGGCTCTTCCGGAAATATGTTCGAGCAGAAAGAGAACGGCTCTCGGGCGGCGAGTACGAGAGATGGCGGGAAAAGTGCGCTGATGCCTAGGAGTACTGTGAAGGTCTTCATGATTACGGCGCGATTAGAAGGCGCGTGGCGCTGATTGGAAGTGGTGCTGCTGGTGATCTGCAGCGACACTTGGGAAAGTAGAGACATTTGTAGATGTTCTGAGCGATAGAGGACTTATATACGGCCTTTGGGCATGTGAGCAGATTTTTTCTATGTAACAAGCTCGCTGCAATTCCTAGGTCTACTAACGTTGTGCTAGTGTTGGCACGTCCCATATTTTGATTCACACCGCCGTACCATTAGACGGTTTGGTGTGGCTGGCTGCGCAATAATGGTACCCCTAATCACAAAACTTGCTCAATTGGAGTAATGACAATATGCTCTTGCGCTTGCGGAACTAGGCAGCCACGGAGCGACTGACAATACTTCCATAAGTGGAATTAGAATTCCTACTGCTCAGTGGATAGCTTCAGAACATCCTCACGAAGCGATCAGCGACACGGTCCCGATAGCCCGCAAAGCTCTGCTACTGAATTCAATGTTACGTCAAACTGACCATCTGGAGTTAACCACCCTTGCAACATAAAGTCCCAATAACTCACATCTCTTCGCCTCGACGGCACCTGAACGGTCGAACTCTCGCCAGGCTGCAACGCTACTCTCTCGAAGGGTCGAAAGGCTCTGGTCGACTTGCGGCAGGATACACCACGCAGTGGCATAGAGAGACATAGCTGCACGACCCCCGTCAGCCACGTTCCCTGCATTAGAGACTGTGGTCGATGTCAATAAGACATTTGCCACAAAGCTGGGTTGCCACCTGCCGTTACTGGGCTGTCCGCAGGTGGATTGAATGGCGACCTACCCAAAGTGCCTGGATCGTTATGTTCTGTAGCAAGAAGGTGCTGTAGCTCAAGCCATATCCAAACCCGTACAGAGGCTCGAAGCCTACATCGTCGAAGTCGTGGTAGTCGATCATAAGTCCTGGGAAATCTAGTGAGGTTGAGAATCGGCGCGTTACAAAGATACCTCACAGCTCCGCTCGCACCAAAGCTAAATGTAGAAATACTCTGCAAGCACGCTAGTACGTGCCTTCCCTGTATGGCCAACTACTTCGATCAGCCAACGTACTTTCACCAAAGCTGGCATCTCTGCAAAACGATCGACATACGGAGTCCTGAAGAGCGTGCAATTTCCAGTGCTCGGTTCAGAAGTCGGCCCAGGTATTGTAGGCCAGCAGAATCTGGTTGGAGTGCCAAGATATGGTCCATGGATCACGTCAAAGAAGTCTCCATTAAGGGGCAGGATTACTTAGACTGTCCGGCTTCCCTTGAGTGGTGAAATGCTGTGTTGTGTCGCTAAACCTGAGGCAGCTGATTGACCTTTGTTTGCAAACTGCTTGCCTTGAAAGCTTCCTCCGCAGGAGATATAGATAGCAGGGCCACAGGTTCTTAATGCAGATCGCAGCGTCGTACTGAATGATTCATCACACCTTATTGTACCTCCAGAGCACTCCAGTACAGGTCCCAAGAGGTCACTGTGGTCCCGCTGAGCATACCTCAATCAGCCAGTTCTATCTTGCTGAGGGCTTTCGCAGTACCCTGAACGATCAACTTCCATTCAACCTTGTGGATCCTCTCCTCCAGGTCACTCTCCGTGACACAGTCCCGGCAGGGCACTTCTTCAGTAAGAATGGGATCTCCTCGGTCGACCTCACTGATCACATAATGTATCATGACTCCAGTAACGGCAATGTCACCCCGCTGGTACGCTTCCCAAGCTCTTGCAATGGCATTGGCTCCATCAAATTGTTTGGGCAGAGCAGGGTGGAGGTTGATGATGGGTAGGTTCGCAGCAGTCAGTGCATCGATGAAGTTTGGAGACAGGATATGCATCCAGCCTGCGCATACAACGAGGTCGGGTTTGGGCTGGTTCTCCGTAATGAGCTTGGCGAGGTCGACATCGTAGGCTTCACGTGCTTTGTCAATACTGTCCGGGTTTCTCTTCTTGTAGCCGCCCGCTATGAGGTTGTGGTAAGTTGTGGGGATATTCGCATTCTGTGCTCGGGTCAATCCATATGCATCTTTCTTGTTGGAAATGACATGCGTGATCTTCGCATGTTGCAGTGGTGCTGAACCGCACGCATCAATGAGAGCTTGAAGATTTGTGCCGCTCCCAGATATCAGCACTGTCAGATTGTGCTGCTTCTTCTTTGGATCAGCAGCCATGGTCTTGCAGGCCAGACAGAATGCTCATTACACTATTTCGATTGGAAGACGGAAAGTGGGTAGACAATCAGAGTTCATACACCTAGAAGAGCAGGGTAGTAGCATAGCGCTAGGATCTCCAACTCGAAGGCTGCCTGGATGCCTGGATACGGCGATATTCATACCACGCCGATCACCCCGGCCGCCGCTCATCATCTAAGCCAGTACTAGCCTCGAACGCTTTGGAGAACACAAACGGATGGTATTCAAGGTCTTCATCATGCCTCGAAGGTTCAGTCACATCTCGGGAACCCCTAGTCTCCCTCCTGAGAGTCTAGTAGTCATTCAGCATGGTACTTCAGTCCAGCACAGACGATCAAGCAGATCCACGGGCGAAGAGGACAGCCTCCCATGAACAACCCGACCAGAATGAGACTGGTGGCGAAGCCAATCAATTTTCCACTACTGGTCGGCCCTCATCCGACCAGAACACAGTCGACAACGACGCCGGAGATATCGAGAAGGACGCCCAACCGCCACCGGACCAACCGCCAAAATCACGTCCCGACCTCGTCGAGTTCGATGGTCCAGATGACCCCGGAAATCCAAAGAATTGGTCCAAAAAACGACGATGGATCATCACCATCTCCGGCTCTGCGCTGACCTTCACTGTCACCTTCTCAAGCTCCATATTTAGCGTTGCGATCGACCCCGTCGCCGAGCAATACAACATCTCGAAAGTAACGTCTACTCTAGGCGTCTCATTGTTTCTATGCGGTTTCATCTTCGGGCCAATGATCTTCGGCCCCATCAGTGAAGCGTACGGTCGCAGGCTTCCGCTCTTGTCAGGCTATGCCGTCTTCGCCATCTTCCAAATACCCGTCGCTGTCGCACAAAATGTCGAAACAATCATGCTGGGTCGATTTTTTGGAGGCTTTGCCGCAAGCAGTCCCTTGGCCGTTGTCGGTGGTCTACTTGCCGACATATGGGACCCAATAGAAAGAGCTTATGCTATCTGCGCCTTTGCCATGGGCGGTTTTGCTGGCCCGGTCGCAGGTCCTATCGTTGGAGGCTTCATTGTTGACTCCTACCTGGGCTGGAGGTGGACGGCATGGATTACTTTGATCCTCGCAACAGTGGTCGGCACTACTAGTCTCTTTACCATTCCGGAAACGTCAGCACCACGAATCTTGCATCACAGGGCAAAGAAACTGAGGTTCGAAACCGGAAATTGGGCTTTGCATTCTAAATCCGATGAGAATCCCATCACGAGGAAGACCATTGTCTCCGTGTACCTGATACGGCCGTTTATCATGCTCGTTCAGGAACCCATCCTCGCGCTGATCACAGCATACATGAGCTTCATATACGGGATCCTGTATCTGCTGTTCGAGGCCTATCCAGTGTCTTTCCAGGAGCAACGAGGCTGGAGCGCTGGCGTTGGCTCCCTGCCATTTCTGCCGTTCCTGGTAGGCATAGCGCTCGGTGCAGCTGGCATTGCTTACTCCACGCGGACGAACTTCACCCGAGCTTACCTGAAGCACGGGAAGACGATACCAGAGGAGAGGCTGCCGCCTATGATCGTGGGTGCGATCGTGTTGCCCATCGGTATGTTCTGGTACGCGTGGTAAGTCCATTCTACGGCTCCATCTGTGCTTCGACACACATAGCTGACGCGGAACTCTACGCAGGACATCATCGCCAAACATCACCTGGGTACCCCAGGTTCTCTCCTCCGCAATGCTGGGCGGCGGCACCATGGTCGCCTTCTGGCAAGGCATGAACTACATCATCGACTGCTACGGTTTCTACTCCAACAGCGCTATCGCAGTCAACACTTTCATCCGGAGCATAGCTGGCGCTGCTTTCGTAAGTCCAGTCTGCTTGGCATTTGTCTGTCTGAGAAACGAACGAATGTGCTGATATGTGATGTGTCCTAGCCTCTCTTCGCCCACGATATGTACGCGTCCCTCGGTGTGGCCTGGGCGACTTCCCTGCTTGGCTTCCTCTGCGTGGCTTTCGCGCCTGTGCCGATTTTGTTCTATTATTATGGGGCGAGGATAAGACAGAAAAGCCGTTTCACGCCCACTGGGTGACACAGCATACCGAGTACTTCAACTCCTTATCACAAGGCTACTTTACAGCTGTCAGCAGGGGTGCGTTGCCAGCTCAGAGAGAGGCATTGACGCAACAAGTATGTCGGCTGTACTAGTAGCTAGGGTGAATCTTGATACAATTGCTCGTAGAGAACACAAAGAACTATGTCACACAGTAAGAATTCATCTGTCGTGCTGCAGTACGCCAACAAATGATTGTTGTCACGCAATTCTGAGGTAGACATAGCGCCTTGCTGCCACACACTATACGTGGGCGCAGGTCAAACCTTCTAGAACGAAGCCATTTCAATCCAGCTCGACAAAAAGCTAAACCTCCCCAAGTCAGCCTTCTCCGCCCAGAAGTGCTCTTCGTCGCGCCCTTCACCTCCAATATCGATATCGCTTTCGTCTCTGAGCTTTCGCTTGAACTCTTGTAGACTGAGTCTCGCATAGCCACCTCTCTCTTTTGCTTCGCGTTCGATCTTCTCGTGTTGGTACCATTTGCCAAGCACCGAGCCATCGACGATGACTTCGGTTGTTCGAGGCAGATACTGCTGCGTGGAGTCGTCGTTCGGGCGATGCTGGGGGAGGGTTGGATCTCGATGTCCTTCGCTCGGAGTAGACGTCTCTACTGTGTTGATCGAAGCTTGCAGTTCGCGATCCCGCGCGAGGTCTACATCTTGCGGCTGGCTGTGTGGTAGCGTTGACGTGTTCAGCAATGCTTCGGTGCGCTCCATGTCGGCGTCAATCAGTGCTTGCTCCCGTCTTGCATCTTCTTTCTGCAGGCGCTCTTTGTAATCTTGTAATTCAGATATATGCTGCTGGCGGATGTTAAGACTACCCTTCGCGGCCATGGCTTGGTCTTCTTTGTCTTTGAAGAAGTGGTCAATCATGCTGTTGAAAGCCCCCTGAACTGCCTCGTATACGATCTCGACGCCTACATTTCGGTCTGGTTGAGTAAATTCGTAGCCGCCCCATCTCTCGTTGATAGGTGTGTTGCGCGATGATATGTCGGACTTCAACTCAAGATCGTTGTCGATTGCACTCTCGTCGAAACGCACTTTGGAAGACGAGCGTGATCGGAGTGACTTCGCCTCGCCGGTGACATGGCTGGCCTCCTCCTCGTCCGAACTGTCTGATTCTTGGTAGCCAGCAGGCTTGGCAAAGCCTTCTTCATCATCAATATAGAACTGTCGTCTGTGCCACCGATCATGAACAGCTGCTTGTTCGGTGTTTTGGTTGCTAGCGTCAAGATCCCTCCACAGCCTCTCTTTTTGAGCGGTCAGGACACGCTGCCGGTCTTGTGAATCCGTGATGTCTTCAAAATCTATGGTAGTACCAAGAGCTTGGACGACGTCTTCTTCTGTGATGTGATCGTTCGGCCAGGCATTTGAATTGTGCACTGAGTCGTCACCGTTCACGTTCTCTGTCCGCTCAAGCCGCGTTGGCAAGCTACTAGCAATGAAGAGGATGCTTCTTGGGCCAGAACCTCCGACGACAGGTTCATCTCGCGCCTCTTGATTATCACCATGATGACGGGCCTGCATATCAGAACGTCTTTCGGAGGCTTGTCGTGCTATTGCCTCTGCCCGATTACCAAGCATTTGCGAATCAGCTTGCAGGATTGGATCGTGCTCGCTGTCTAACACGAGGTCACCGTTGGTGTCTGTATGTTTGCCATGGCCATGTCTCGACTGATGAACTGGGAACCAGCTGCCCCCGAAGACCGCACTGATTGGGTTGTTGCCATGGATGACTTCTCTGATTTCTTCCTCGCTCAAAATGGCATCATCTCGCGCATATATCAGTTCATGTGCGAGCTCTTTATTGAGATTGTAATGAGCTCGAAGCAGATAGAGGAAGTCCTTGCGGTCGACATATCCATCGCTATTTAGGTCAAATGCTCTGAACAGCCGTCGGATTCTTGCTTCCCTGCTGGTATTGTGCGCTAATTCCGCCATGCCGTGCGCGAATTCAGAGAAAGTAATCATGCCATCCGAGTTCCTGTCATAAAAGGCGAAGATACGATCGTAGATGAGGTTCGGGGTCGGCGGACGATCAGCGGAAGTTGAGGTGAAGTACCGATCGAAGCTCGGCCGATCAATAGCCATGCCAATGTTGTCAGGGTCTTCCTTAAAGACTCTGCCAGCAATACACTTGAACTGATCGTAAAGAGCGTCTAGATCCTGACGGTCTAGGTTCGTGGTGCGGAGGAGGTGCTCCTTCAGTGTTGTTGCAATAGACTCTGGACAAGCATTCGGGTTTCCTGGATACCATTTGGGCTGGACTAGCTTTATTTGTCCTCGAGTGGGGGCAGGCATACGGATCTTGTAGAAGACGTGCGTCTTGTGATGTATTTGCTGTGCCTCGCAAGTTTCACAGAGATCGTAGTCCCAGCAATTCGCACAATGGTAACGAATCCCTCTTATGGGCTGCATTCCACAGCCGTTGCATTCGACGCCTCTGTGTTGGTAGCCATTCATTTGTGCTTGCTCTTCGCCTATACGGTACAGAAGATCAAGAACAGTGTGATCGTCATCCTGTTCTTCGTCTCTAGAAGTTGGGCGCCCAATTTCAGCGGAAAGTGCTTGGGCTATACCTGCAGGACCCTCTGCACGTCGATTGACACTGGCCTGGAGCTGTTCAGGAAACGGTATGTCGGCATCCACAATATCTTCCCCCTCATCGTGTATCTGGAGCGCTCCTTGCACCAGATCAGGTTCAATGCTCGGTGCCAATGCAGCGTGTAGCTCAGCGCCATCCGGGCTCACAAGATAACCTTCGGGGTACTCCTCCTGCAGAAAGGCCTGTATGAATCTTGCTTGAATATGCATCCATAGCTGATCACTGACTGCCTGGGGCAAAGGGTGCCCCTGGGCTTGAGCTATTGTTGTGTGAATATGTTCGAGCCTCGATGGCAACAACACGAGGCCTTCTCCGTGCGAGCTCAGCACTTGTTGGTTCACATAGTATCTATTATGGTAGAATCCGTAGCCTTGGCCCGAATCCTCGCGCTGCCTCAAATGTTCGAGCGCTCGGGTCGTGGGATCGTGGTCGAGGTCAATGGGTCGGTGTCCTTCGCGCCATCTTCGCCTACGTCGGCGCACGGCATTACTGCGGTGGAGGCTCGCGTCGGTCGGGACTTTTGTCTGACGCTGGTGAAGGCGCTGGTAGCTGAAGTAACACGCTGCTACCGCGGCCACTCCAGATAGGACGTATAGAGCGCCCCGAGGGACACCGATTGAGTTCTGCATAGCGCTGACATTTTGATCAACTATGTACACTCTCGAGACCTAGTGGCGGCAAGCAGCAAGCTTCAGGTGCACGCGAAGCAAGAGCAGAACTACTGATTGCACCTTTCAGTATTTCATGCGTGCCCTGCTCCGGTCAGTTAATTACCTGAGTTTGTCACCACGATCGTCCCGGTTGTGGGCCGCCGGCGAAGCTAACCAATTTAGGGGCACGAACCTGCGACATGGTCAAAGTTCACGTCGCTGCTCACAGAGTCGGAGGTGGTTATCCTACAACAACATACTGTAGAGAGGGATACGCTGATGGAACTAAGCAGCAGATGTAATAGCTCTCGCTCGCCATGAACGCATGATATTCGTCCCATTGCTCCCTACGAGAACATTGGTAGAATTTCTGTCAAACAGTCAAGCAAGCTAATGAATCATGTAATGCGTCTGAGTTTGACAGCCATTACTAAAGCCCTTCCTGTACACTACTTACCATAGACTGGGCGAAAATAACTGCATGGGCCGCCGTGATTCTGTGGCTTCCGCTGTCCTATGCGCTGGACGTAGCCTCTCGGCACTGGCGCTTGCAAGCACTACACTACAGTATGCGCCTTCACTTTAAGCACAGCTTTGTCGATTACTGTTGGACTCGAGGCGGATCTCGCGCGGCCGAGGTGACAGGGACTGGTCGAGCGTGATCTCCAGTGGTTAACAGCAGATAGCAGCGTAGCCTTCTTTCGTAGCATAGCTTACATAAAGAGGATTTTTGATATGCCTGTCCATTATTGCTACAGTCGAAGCGAGCAAAAGGTGCCAACAGTCAGCATGTTGCTCAAAGAAACACTTCGGACCCCTCAAGACTGCCGTCGGTTTGGTACTGGGGAAGATATCAAGCTAAGGAACACCACCCCTCCAGCATACCACGTATCTGTCTCGAACGGAGGTTGACTAATTCCCTGGCCTCCACATGTTTGATAAGTGTTCTGTGGGAAACAGCGCAGGTCATCAGGCCAAAAGCTTCATGTGATGCTGCACGAACATGTGCAGCGGGCTAAAATGAGATGCATATGGCCGATCATGCTGGTCAGGCGGGCGGGGTAGATGCTAGCGTGTGTTTTCAGCATGGGGCGAATTGTTTCAGCAAAAGCTTCGAAGTTGAAATTCCAGTCAAGAGATAAGGTGTTAGAAACGAACTGAAAAGATCGTAAGACCAATGTGCAAGCTCAACGATGCTGGTATGTGTAGTGCCTTTCGACCAGAAATAGGCCCAAAGCATTCAGGGAGCCTGTGGCTGACATGTGGCACCAGTTCGTTTATCAAGTGGTGACGTAAAGCGTGCTTTCTCTAAACGCTGCTAGGTACCTAGCTCGGACAGCTTGAAGACTGATTGTACGCGACGTGGATTCCAACTCATGTACACGATACCACACCTGACCAGAGAATGACAACTGCGAGTCTGGTAGCTTGTACTTATCCGTTCCTTATAAGTCAATGGTGTGTCTAAATAATGCAACGATGAGAGAGAGGACGATCGATGACAGGAAGGTCGGGAGCTAGTGATATGGATCGTGGCTGCAGAGGTCCTTTTCGAGCTTGACGAAGCTTGATGATTGGACGTAGTTGCAAAGATCGCAACATGCCCAGATCGAAAGTAACACTTGGAGCCTCTCCTGCCAATACTTTCAAGGTGTGCCAACATGCATCCAGGCAAGCCCCTCAAAATCGTGGTTCTTGTTGCTTGGGCAAGGCCAGTAGTGCCTGCTAGCAACCGGGTAGCACCTGCAGGCAAGAAGCTCTTGCATCATTCGAAGCATAATAATCCGTGCTTGCCTGCCTCCACTCGTACCAAGTAACTTAGCTTGGTAACTTATCTCACGTTTAACTGCTGCCTCCTCGACTCGTTCTTCTTCTGCACTTATTCTGTATCTGCTCAACTATTCTGTAATTCTTCGAGCAAATACATCCAAACACACCTGATCAAGATGCTTGTCGACGCCAACATGATGAAGTCCCACTCCAGCAGTGTGGCACCCGTGCCAACCGTCCTTCCAGGACCATCGGAGGTATATCAAACAGCTGGTGGCGTTGGCCACCGAACCCTTTGGTATGCATCATTCATCATACGCGAAGCAGCAATAGAAGCTAACCAGCGGCAGGGTGGTTTGCATCATCATGGGCATCTCGTCTCTAGTGTTCTATGGAATGGCCTTCAGAGTCCCAGCTGTATGCTTATTCCTATGCAACCACGAGCCTAGCTAACGAGCCCCTAGCAAAAACGTCTCTTCCATATCCTGACTGCATTCATCACCACCTTCGCCTTCCTCTCCTACTTTGCCATGGCCACTGGCGATGGTATCAACTTCCACGGGAGCAAGGAGACTGTCAGCCACAAGCACGGTCTCCCAGACACGGAAGAGATCACATACCGACAGGTCTACTGGGCACGATATGTTGACTGGAGCGTTACAACCCCGCTTCTCCTGCTCGATCTCTGCCTTCTGGCTGGTCTCAGCGGTGCCAATATTCTTGTTGCAATCGTAGCCGATGTCATCATGATCCTGACCGGTCTCTTTGCTGCTTACGGAAAGAACGACGGCCAGAAGTGGGGATGGTACATTTGGGCTTGCATTGCCTACCTTGTCATTGTTTACCAGGTCGTGTACAACGGCCGAGGTGCTGCCATGAACAAGGACCAAAAGACCAAGGCCTTCTTCGCTTCTCTCGCCGGCTTCACTTTCCTCCTCTGGACCATCTACCCAATGTAAGTATACACACCATTTGTGCTTGAAATTCAGCTAACAAACCATAGCATCTGGGGTGTTGCTGACGGTGCTCGAATTGCTTCAGTCGATGCTGAGATTCTCGCTTATGCTGTCCTCGATGTTCTGGCCAAACCGGTCTTCGGTACCTGGCTTCTCATTACTCACGACAGCATGGCCAGCACTTCCCCATCTCTCGAAGGTTTCTGGACCAACGGTTTCGGCAACCAGGGCCAGATCCGAGTTGGTGACGATGATGAAGCTTAAGAGCCACGTCACTGACGCAAGATCAGGTTGGCGATGACTAAATCTCTCGCGTCGCACACCGCTGCTCCTGCAACGACAGAGCAGTGCAAAGTCCTCACAACTGAGTGCTGTCACTCACCGAACGTCATCGATGCTTTCGGACGACTTGTTCAGCGGTATTAATAGATGATGAATATCTGAGCTCGAACTACGTTACAGTGGTCGAATTGGCGTTGGGAATGCACAAAGGAAAGTGCTTCAGTTCTGTACCTCGAGAGCATTCATATTCTAGCATGGAGAACGAGCTGCTTACCCTGTGGCAATACAAGTCACTACATAGATGAAGCTTGCCTCTTCATGAAAATTCTTTGCATAGCTTAATCGAATTGAATTGCTGTCGAACATGAGGTTTTTACACGTGCCTGTAATCGTGGATCTCCCCATAGCATTGAGTATCATCTTTATTCATCTTTATTCATCTCATTACGACTGTTCGATTTTCTATACCCGCGGCAAGCGCACAGCGTTGACTTCAGGATGAGCAATGCATACTAAATGTACTCCAGTTACTCATGCACGTGTTTCTATTGCGCAAATAGTGGTTAGAGGTGAGTGCAAAAGTTCGAGCGGTGTCCGCAGATTGATTATTGTGGGAGGCTCGGAGTGAATGTTCGCAAAGTTTAGTGGAGTTGGAGGTCTCGTGCATTTGGGTGGTCGCGAATGAGTTATTGGACTGCGCCTCTCCCTGCCCAAAACACTACTCGTAATCTTTCCAGATACACCACCGTGCCGTTTGCCCATAGTCACGACGATACCAACAGCCATTTTACTTTGCTCCCGTCATTTCGTTTACGTGAATGCAATGTCGACAACAGCTTAACAGTCGCTCATTCCAATCAAGATGCACCTCTCCACAGGTACGGCATTTGACGAAGGGCTAGGAGCACAAGAAGGAATCTCCTCACAGACGCCAGGTCAAAGAATGAGCAGGTCGGATGTGCATTTTCCGCTCACGACTCCTCGAAAACGAAATCCTTCGATCCCTCTCCTGACTCATGCTGCGACTGAAGATGGTCAGAGTAGTAGCCTTCCACGTTTTCGACCTACGCTCGTTACAGAACCGACCAGCCAGGATTCAGCTGAAGGCGGCCCGCGCAATACCGCCGATGAGAGCATCACCAGTAGCGGGACTGGCCCTGTAGACCAGGCTCAGGATAGCAACCACACGAATATGCGAGATCTGCCAGAGGAACTGCAGAACAGGATCCTCGACTACATCTTTGGCGACCTACGACCTGTCAATGCCGCCTCGACTTCCACCAGCTTATCGCACAGAATGCGCCATCCCAGGCGCAAGGCTGTTTCCGAACTAGCACTGATATCGCCAGACCTGCGCGCCATGGTTCAGGAAAGAATATACCGACACATCAAGATCAAGGGCACCAAAGCAGGCTTACGGGAGTCCCAGGAATGGTTCCACGAGAATCCACACCTTGCTACCTATGTACGGCACATCGAATACTGGGTGCCCGTCTGGGGAGACAAAGCTGCCGTCCTGAACACTGTTGCCCAACAGCACGGTGCTCACGGACTGGCCAATGAGTTTGGCGATGTGGCAGGACATGATTTCCCAGGCATCCAGTTCAAGCTATCTACCTACTCTGCTACTCTTGCTCAAATCTTTGACCACCTGGGCAACCTCTTTCCCCACAGTAGTATATTCACCCTCGAAGGTGGACACTGCAAAAACTCAAACATGATCAAACACTTTTCTTCCAACCTCTTCAGCAAACACCTCAACAACCGCCTCCGCATCCTACCTAATGTCAAGGTCTTCGCCATGAGAGGAGCTTGGAACGTCATGAGGAGCTTCGATGACTGGCACACAATCGAGTCAGCTCTTCCTTGTCTGACTGAATGGCATTGTGGCTACGCGAAGCCGAGGCCGGAAGCCTACAACACCATCAACGAGATCCTTCTACAGCTACCAAGCCAGCTACGACATGTCGATATCTGTCTGGATAGCATGTTCTCCAAGGATGACACTGTGCTTGGCTCTAGCCCAGATAGGAAGGGCCATCACCTCTGTGAACAGCTGGGGAGGATCGCTCCCAAGCTCGAATCACTGTCATATACTGGGAAGATTTGTGAATGCTTCTGGACCTCAGCTCTCGAAACTATCCAACACGACAAGTCAAAGATGTTGCCTTTGAAGTCTCTCGACATCGTGGTGAAGAGCTGCTGCAGGCAACGAATCAAAAGCAGGGACACAATCACCGGCGATGTCCTCGTGGAAGAGGTAGGTGGTATGATGGCCGATGGCGCAGGTATCAGCAATCTGGTCTTCATCAACGCCTTCGAGCGGCTCGTCATGAGTGCGCTAGATGGTCTGTCCGCCATGCCTGTTCTCTCACACGTCAAAATCAGGTACATCGACCTAGACAGCCCTTGCCAACAACTCAACCCTTACTGGCATATCGAGAACAACCATATCACCGGCATCTGGAATGATCGAATCGTCGAAAAGCTCAGCCAAACACGACCAGGTTTGCACTACGAAATGCTTGAGGATGGCATCGGTGGCGAGAATAGTGCCTCCGCTGCCAAGGAGAGTGACGATCTTTCGGATTGGAGAGGTGCAACCGGGCTAGTCGGTGTAGTGAGTGCACCTGGCGTGAATGCTCTCTATCCAAGGACGATACCGAAGAGCATCAATACCAGCAGCTATAAGATCATTTCGGACGCAAGAACGTCGTAATGCTGCGCGGCGTAGGTATATTGTTTGTCGGATGATTGAGCGGCGGCGCAGGGAGGATATCACGTCGTTATTATCAATTTGTGTCATCTCGATTGTAGAACATTGAGCGGTATTTCATGTCATGAATTATGCTGCTAGGTAATGCCAACCAGAAAGTTGAATCCATTACCTCTTGCTTACAATAACATTCCTTCCAGTTGTGCGTCAATCTATCCTCCACATTCATTTACAGCAATGCTGCTTATCACTTCATAGTCGACAACGCTGACTCGGCAGACCAGCCTCCACGCAGTGAAGGCAAACTAAGCAGTCGCTGGTCTTTGCATCTCACTTACAGGAACGTCGCACCAGAAGCAGACTGGTACAACCAGAGTCCTCGAGAAGCTAGACCCCCATTGAATATGCGGCGCCGCACGAAGGAGGACGTTAGCGAAGCAGCTACTGACCTTTGTCTCTTGGCAGCTGCAGCGCTGGCGAATGTGACTTCCATGCCAGTGTGAGACGTTCTTTGACGCTTTCGCAGAATAGGAAGGCATGACCCAAGAATTCTTCCCCTTCAACGTCTGGAAGTCGTGAACCGTATGGATTCGATCTACCAGCAACCCATGGCATAAGCATCACTTTCTCTGTAGGTCGACTGGACGATGCTGCCGACAGCAGACGATCATCGTTAGCGCAGCCACTTCAATCACATGAGTCGGAGCTCATGCAGCTCAGCAAGCCAGAGCACCTCGGTCTGCCGCTAACCAGGCTTCAAGCCTCGTACGGTAAGCGGTGCGGCACCAGGGGCGCTGTCTCCATATCCTTCAAGCGATCTGCTCTTCTCGAGCGCCGCACACCTCATGCTCTAGATCAGTGTCCCACCGCTATTATCATCGTTGATACAAGAGATTCGAGACTGAATGGTCCGGACGGTATACCGAGGAAATCCCCATACTGTACTTTTTTCTTCCATGATTGTAGAGCAATGCATCGGAGAACAATCTTGCTTGTTGAACTAACCATGCGCGCAGCTGCGGCGCCGAGCTGGAAGGACTCGCTTCGAAAATCGATCATCCTTAGCTTTGGGCTATGTTTCACGTGGTCAACGCCGGCTTGAGATGGGGAAGCGGAAAAGCATCCGCCACTCTGGTCGAATGTTCTTGGATGACGATCATCAGCCCTTAAGCCCAATGAGCTCGCTCACCATTGTGATGGGATTTCGGGTACCACTTTTCTGGCTCTTGTCCCGCAATTTGAGTGCCGCGGCGGCGTCAATCTCTCGAGATCAGGTCTCGATGGAGCTCGCTATCGCTTTGACGTTGCTGGCTGTGAGCCGCAGAGTGAAACCAGCAAGCAACAGAACAGGCCATGGTTGAGTTGCAAGACTACAGCAATGCTCTGGCAAATTTTGGCGTACAATAGGTGACGTGTACTAAGATACCGCAAGCGAGGCTTCCAACCAAGCGGTATTTATTCAAGCTAGACAGCAACACAATAAAGTTTTGAGCCGCGACTCGTCAATGCAGGAGCTTGCATAACGGTCACACATCGTCACCTCACAGGCGTACAACAAGCCACCACGAAACCTAGTGGTGTCCTACGGGTCGCATCAGCTAAGTGTGAGGGCGTGGTTGTGTACGACGGAGGGCTTCTGAGGCCCCTCCTTAAGGTAAGATTCATCTTACGAGATCAGAGATCGGTATGTCTGCGTCTTAACACTACTCAGTATGGGTGAACTCAGTGGACCACTCGAGAACAGACAAAGCGCACGAGCCGTCTATACTACTCCTCGACTCCCTCCTTGATGTCCACAACGCCGGCGTCGTCGCTAGAGGTAACATGGTCTCTAAGCGCCGACGACAAAAGTGCTGATCGCCATACAGGCTATGAGCGAAGTTCATTGGTCGTTCAAAAATAGGCTTTCCAGAAAATCCAGGTTTCATCGATCTTCGAACGTTTGCATCGAGTCTCTAAGCGCCCGGTTGCTGACCCCGGAAAGCTACACCCAATCACTACCCGTTAAACTCCGGATGCCACAAGGCAAGCGGCCCTTAGCCGTTTCATTGGGTCTCTGCTTAGCTCACCGTAGTCTAGTTCCAAAGCTGCGGTATGCATGTGGGCTGAAGGCCAATCGTTTGTCGATCAGTCTTAGCTGCTCCTTGCTGCTTTAACGGCTTCTCATCGAACGACTGCCAACCCGACATGAGACTACAAACCTGTGACTACTGTCTGCCCGCGAAATTGAGAGCGGGCTAAAACTACACAAGCTTCTGTCAATTGCTACTTTTCGGTAGCATAGCATAGCTTGAGCTCCTCCCTCTGGTGCTTCGTCACAATCCCGGAGGCTCCTACATCTGGCATTTCGTGATTCGCGTTAGCCCCACCTTGACCACAAGCCCGAGGCCTAAACAATCGTTCACCACCCGACTCTGAACGACACGACACGACACAACACAGTCAGCAGCACGAAAACAAAAGACCCTCAAGTGTGATATCACAGCAAGTACCGGCATCAGCACAGCTACGTGTTCAGCGTCCAAGCCCCCACCATAGCTTTCGCGGCCTGTGATTCGCCCTCCTGGCGCGTACCGCACCATCAAATGAGATGCCTCGAATCACCGACTGACGAGCTGCCCTCTTTGCCGCCCGCGAATCACAAATTTCAATATTGACTGAAGTGTGGGTTGAGACCTGACCGGTTACCGATAGAGGCGCGAATGACGTGCTTGTTGTGCTGTGCTGTGCTGTGCTGTGCTGGCAAGGCAGATGGTGACAGCTACGGGGCGAAGTTGTCTATTGATCTGGTGTGTGTAGCTGCACACCCCATGACATGGATCAGCCGTGATTGCCTGACCGTCCACACCGAATCACATCACAGTCAGCGCGCGCAAAGCACCACTGGCACTTGAACAACTACATCCTCGTCGCCCGAAAACGGCACTTGACCGTTCGAGGTCATCCCGAGTAAGCTATCATCTCCACCCCGCCCGCCACACCCTCCGTTACTTTACGTGCTCAGTCCAGCGACCTCCAATAGCGCACGAGAACAGGTACCAGCTGACAGAATCTTGCTCCCAAACATCCCATCCCGATACCCCGGTCTATCACCGCAGCTCTGCCCGCGCAATCACAGCGGGACAAGCACTACCGGCAGCGGATGGTGAGGTTCCGCGCACTCTAGTAGTCGCAAAGGACGCTCGAATTGTGTGTGTGTGGTAGCACGAGCACTTCCTCGCGCATCACGTTGGACTGGTGATTGGATGCGGGAGTGTAGAGTGGCTCGCGCGGCGTGGCGTGGTCATCTCGTCGTCTGTTCGCGACATGGGTTGGGTAACTTCTTAAAACGACCTTTCATAATTGGTATTCGGACTGCTCGAACGGGACTGAGCTTGATTGAGTCTTGTGTAACGATGTGACCGGTGTCGCGTCCAGGTTTGGGTCAGTTCGCGTCACGTCAGGCAGCAGAGCAGAACGAGTAGTGTTTGTTGACATGGCCTTCGCTCGGGCACAAACGCACGAGACGAGAAGAGTAACACTGGGAAACTTCGAAGTAGCTTGATTTCAGAGGCACTGATGTGAATGCGCCGTGCAACTAGGCAGAAAAGGTATCTCTGTCCCAGGTATCTGCAGATTTATAGCAATAGACGTCAAATATCCTCGCTGTGTGATGTGCCCCCAGGCAGAGCACTCCTTCCTGTAGATATCGACCTGGTTTAAACTCCAGCCCCAGGTCTATCACCCCTCCATCACTGCGCTAACAATAAGCCGTGTCACTGTAGTATATCGACATAAGAAACAAATTTTTCAGACCTAGTAACGCCAACTTCATTCGCAGTGACCAAAGCATTATCTGATGAAGTAGATCGTTGACAAGCATCTCCAGGATTGCTCTTGCCAGTCGTGGAAGTAGATGTGGAAAATAACCGCTGTGGCCAATGGCCCGATTTAACTCCGTAAAGCGCCCGCCGCTGGTATCATAGGTTTTGGTTGAAAGCAGAGAATCATGTCTCATTATGTTCATTTCGTCAAGAACGCCGTCCACATATGCAGCGCCCCTCGAAGTGCATCATGCTCCAGCTGCTGCTGCCGGTATAGCAGAGGGTATTATCGTTTCAGGCTCTGTTTTGGGTGCGACTTGTTCTTCTTCTGGTGTTGATTCTTTGATAGAGATCAACGGTGGTGGAGGTGGCATCTTGTGCGCAGCCTCGTCATCCGACGACATATCTGCAGTGGTGCTTCGTATACTGCTCGCCGTGCTTGCAGTCTTTCTCCGTTTCCCTTTGGGAGCAGGATCCAGATTCGGTGTCGTCCGCTTGTATGTTACTGTTCTAGTAACCACGCTTCTAACGCTTACTGGCTTCGAGCATGCACTTCTTGGAGTCGTGATTGATTCGAACATGCGGCTCGAACTCCAGTCTGCAGGAGAAAAGGGTGAATAAAGCGCACTTTGTACCCCAGACATGGCGGTCCGTGGAGAAGGCCCTGTAGTGGGAGAGAACACAGGCGAGTGTTGCTGAGGTATCCTCAGTTTCTGGAGGTTCGACATAGTGGATCTCCTCGAGGTACTCTTCGCACTGTGTGGTGTTGGTGGAGGGTAGACTGATGTAGGTGACTTGAATTCTACAATGCTTCTACCAGAGAAGCTGCTGCCTGTCGATGTGGAAGGATTCGAAGTCATGCTATCCCTTGAGACGTTCGAGTCATCTGACATGGTTCGGTTCAGAGCACTTGGAGGTGGGCTGGCTAAGACCGGGGTCAAAGCCTTCAAGAAGTCAGTGTATGCTGTTGGCGGTGTAATCGGTGTTCGTAATTCTGCCTCTTGCTTGATGACTGCCGACAGGCAAGCAGAGATTGGAGTCGAGCACATTTCTGAAGGGAAGGAGGCAGACCGAGGGGTTTGGAGAGGCGGCAGGACCGGCTTGGTGACGGCTGTTGGAGACATGTTGACGGGGACGGTAAGAGAGGATGGTTGTCGACAACGAGTGACTCGGCAGCCAGGTCCTGAGCAAAGGAGAAGCGATCTCTCGACGGGTTGTGATAACACCTGAGAGGGAGCAAAGAAGATCTCTTGCAGCTGACTAGGCGAGAAGAGATAGATCTATGAGGAAAGCCACAGCAGGCCTTTGCGGCGTGACCGTAACAAACACTTGCTGGACCAGGATGCTGGGAAAGAGAAGAGGGCGGCACGCGCAGCGTCGGTCTGAAAGAGAAGCGAGTTAGAGTAGAGGCGGTTGAACTGGTCAATGAGTGGAGGAGACTGGCGCGTAGTTTGGCTAGCAGTCAAGCAGGTGTACAGTTGCTGCCTGTGCAGGATCGGTGAATGGTGAAGAGTAGGCGCAAGCACTGGTGGAGTGGGCGATGTGAGGGAAGGAGGTTGCTGAGCGAATATGAATGGACGATGGTGATGGTCACAGGGAAAAATGCTTTGCAAGAGCAGCGGCAAGTCGATGATGTCGACCCCAATCAGAGCGACTGGGGCACGACTGGGGCACGACCAGGGCTTGACACACCCGTTCCAAATTCGGCTTTAGCGCCTCCAGGGTGTCGGCGCCTATCCAAAGTGGCTCCGGCGTTGAATGGAACTCAGAATAGTGGATCTGCCAAAACACTGGCACTGGCGAGCATATTTTGGCTTCGCGTTTGAGAGCAGCTGTGAGGCGCCCTCCTGATTTGTGACTTCTCTTTCAGCTGGCTGCAGCGCATTATCTTCCTGCTGCCAGGTTATTACGCTCATTCGCTGCTG